>Ga0209633_10000458_pt1 | contig 47731 bp, 50 predicted proteins | sample Cruoilmetagenom1_FD_187290 | JGI IMG/M metagenome (GOLD analysis project Ga0209633, IMG submission 187290) | Oil polluted marine microbial communities from Coal Oil Point, Santa Barbara, California, USA - Sample 1 (SPAdes) (version 2) | ecosystem: Environmental > Aquatic > Marine > Oil seeps ... | reverse complement strand
TGGTAAGTTTTACATCACTCATATCTTTTCCGTTAAAAGATTTTTTTACGAGAATATCTGAGTCAATTGTATTCGATTGAGACATGAAGTTGATTGCCTTTTTCTGGTTCGTGTTGAAAGGGTCAAAATATTTATTGCCAATTGGTTTAAAACCCAATAGACTTTTTGGAGGCTTAAAATTTAGAATGGAATTTTTAGTGGTAGTGTCGATCAAGGTTAAATTCAATGGTTTTATATCTTTTTGACTATCAAAAAAAATACTAGTAGGTTTGTCATTGTTGATTTTTTTTGAGGAGTCAACCTGCCCAAATAATTGTGCAGGAATACCTACTACAAAAACTAGTATAATAAATAAAGGTATGATATTTCGTAAACCCATTTGTTAGACAGTATCAATTTTAATGCCGTATTCTGTTTTAAAATGATAAATTCTGTTCAAAAATAGATAAAATTTATACGCACATAAAAAATAATGATGAATTTAAGAATGTATTAACTTTTATAATAAAAAATGACGTCCTATCTTTGCACCTTAATTTTAAAAAAACAATAAAAAATGCCAGTATTAGTTGGAAAAAAAGCACCTGAATTTACTGCTCAAGCGGTAGTAAATGGTGGCGTATTCGAAGAAAAGTTTTCATTGAATCAATATTTAGATAAAAAGTATGTAGTACTATTCTTTTACCCAAAAGATTTTACTTTTGTGTGCCCTACTGAATTGCATGCTTTTCAAGAGAAATTAGCTGAATTCGAAAAAAGAAATACTGCGGTGGTAGCTGTTTCTACAGATACTGAACAATCTCATTGGGGATGGTTACAATTATCTAAAAATCAAGGAGGTATTCAAGGAGTTACGTATCCTTTAGTTGCTGATACAAATAAAACCATATCAAAGAATTATGATGTATTGGCGGGTGATTATTATTATGATGATAACGATCAGTTGCAAGCTGATGGCGAGCTAATAGCTTATAGAGGGTTGTTTCTAATCGATAAACAAGGTATCGTTAGGCATCAAATAGTGAATGACTTACCATTGGGAAGAAACGTTGATGAAGCTTTACGTATGGTTGATGCATTGCAATTCAACGAAGAGCATGGAGAAGCATGTCCTGCCAATTGGAATTCTGGTAAAGAAGGCCTGACGGCAACTCATGATGGAGTAGCTGAATATTTTAATATAAATATTAATTAATATTATTAAAACTCATAATAAAACTCCCGAAATGTTTCGGGAGTTTTTGTTTTTAACGTATTTTTGATAAAATAAAAAATTATAAATTATGGCAGCAATAACATTAAAAGGCAATACAATACACACGAGTAATGAATTACCAAAAGTAGGTAGTCAGGCTCCGGATTTTACCCTGGTGAAAAATGATTTGTCAAATTCAAGTTTATCAGAATATCGTGGCTCTAAGGTTGTTTTAAATATTTTTCCGAGCATAGATACAGGTACTTGTGCGGCCTCGGTAAGACAATTTAATAAAGAGGCAGCTGAGTTAGAGAATACAAAAGTATTGTGTATTTCAAGAGATTTGCCTTTTGCCCAAGCGCGTTTTTGTGGTGCTGAAGGGATAGAAAATGTGATTAATCTATCTGATTTTGCCACCGGAGATTTTGGTAGAAATTATGGGTTACAAATTATTGACGGACCCTTAGCAAATTTACATTCGAGAGCTGTTATCGTGTTGGATGAATCAGGAAAAATAATGTATACGGAGCAGGTTGGAGAAATAATTGATGAACCTAATTATAAAGCAGCGTTAGAAGCTTTGTTTGATTAAATTTAGTATTGTTTGCATTTAGTGGTTGGATATGTTCTCAATTTTTTAATTTACTAATTTTAATGTATTGCAAAAATTTAAACATGTGAAAAACCCTAATGATAATTTTTTAAAGGGTAGGATCAAAAGCCTTAAATTTGCTTTACGAGGTGCTTGGCTATTAATCACTACAGAACATAGTATTATGGTGCAATTTAGTATTGCAATCATAATGTCTGTAGTCGGTTTTATAATGCATTTGTCTGCGATCGAATGGATAATGCAATTCTTAGCCATTGGCCTGGTATTGGTTGCCGAAGCGTTAAATACAGCGATAGAAAAATTAGCAGATTATATACAGCCATCATATGATAAAAAAATAGGCTTTATAAAAGATATTTCTGCCGGGGCACCTGCAATAGCAGCTATTATAGCCATAATTATAGGTTTGATTATATATATACCAAAGTTTTCTTAATCTTTTGTTGTAAGCCTTATAACTCTTATATTTTTATGTATTTTTGCTACAGATAGTTTTATTAATGGCAAAGAAGAAAAGGGCAAGATCTAAAGTTAAAAAAAATCGCATTGTTGGGTTTTTTAAAAGTAAACAAACGCATCTGGTTTTTGGTGTGTTTATGATATTGTTTGCTGTTTTTATGTTAGTCTCTTTTGCGTCTTTTTTTATGTATTGGAAAGCCGACCAAAGCCAACTGTATTTGTTTGCGGATAGAGTAGTTGATTCCAAAAATTTATTGGGGAAGATCGGTGCTGAAATCAGTCACCTTTTTATTTATCAAGGTTTTGGTATCGCTGCATTTATTTTCCCTGTTTTAGTATTATTTACCGGACTTTTTTTAGTGTTCAATTTACCCTTTAAACCTTTGCGAAAATCTTGGTTCTTAGGCATACTTATTATGATATGGTTGGCATTGGGAATTGGTTTTTTTGTGCCGGATCATTCACTATTTTCAGGTATTATTGGCTATGAAATGAATGATTTTTTAAACGATTTTATAGGTAAAATTGGCATATTTTTAGTCTTACTCTTTACATTACTAGCCTATTTAATTACTAAATTTAAATTAACGCCGGAAGCATTAAAAGAGGCATTTCCGAAAAAGAAAGTAAAAACTGAAGGTCAGGCCGGAATTGACGATGTAACTGGTGAAGGTTATATTTCTGAACCCGTTCATGAAAAACCTATTTCCGAACTCGAACTTCCTTTAGATGCTATAAAACCAACTAAACAGGAAAAGAAAAAATATGAAAAAAAAGAACTTTCTGTTGAGGTTGATAATACACAACATGGAGAAGTAGTAATTGAAGTTGAAAAAACTTTTGAGGAAGATCATTTGGTTGAGAACCTTTCTAATAAACTGGTTGAAGATTTTGGTGAGTTTGATCCTACATTAGAATTGTCTGAATATAAATTTCCTACCCTTGATTTATTAAAAGATTACGGCAACGAAAATATTACTATTGACAAAGAAGAATTAGAAGTCAATAAGGATAGAATAGTTGAGACCTTAAGCAATTATAAAATTGGAATTGCAAGTATAAAAGCTACCATTGGCCCCACAGTTACTCTATATGAAATAGTACCTGATGCCGGTGTAAGAATTTCAAAGATAAAGAATTTAGAAGATGATATTGCACTATCGTTAGCCGCTTTAGGTATTCGTATTATTGCTCCAATTCCCGGTAAAGGGACTATCGGAATAGAAGTGCCAAATAAAAAACCTACAATCGTTTCAATGAAGTCGGTACTTTCTACTCAAAAGTTCCAAAATGCCAAGATGGAGTTACCTATGGCATTGGGAAAAACCATTTCGAATGAAACGTTTGTAATTGATTTGGTTAAAATGCCGCACTTATTAATGGCAGGTGCGACCGGACAAGGTAAATCGGTTGGATTGAATGCCGTATTAGCTTCCTTATTATATAAAAAACATCCTGCAGAAGTAAAGTTCGTATTGGTGGATCCTAAAAAAGTAGAACTGACACTTTTTAATAAAATTGAGCGTCATTATTTGGCGAAATTACCAGATTCTGAAGAAGCAATCATTACTGATACCACTAAGGTTATCAATACGTTAAATTCGTTGTGCATTGAAATGGACAATCGGTATGATCTGTTAAAAGATGCATATGTTAGGAATATTAAAGAATACAATGAGAAGTTTAAATCCAGAAAATTAAATCCCGAAAACGGACATAAATTTTTGCCTTATATAGTGTTGGTTATCGATGAATTTGCTGACCTTATTATGACAACGGGTAAGGAAGTGGAAACGCCTATTGCACGTTTGGCTCAACTGGCAAGGGCAGTGGGAATTCATTTAATTGTAGCAACACAGCGGCCTTCTGTAAACGTAATTACAGGTATTATCAAAGCTAATTTTCCTGTAAGGGTTGCCTTTAGAGTAACGTCTAAAATTGACTCTAGAACCATATTAGATGCTCAAGGTGCAGATCAACTGATCGGTAAAGGAGATATGCTAATATCAACAGGGAATGAATTGACAAGATTACAATGTGCTTTTGTAGATACACCTGAAGTTGCTAGAATTACCGATTTTATAGGTTCGCAGCGGGCATATGCCAGTGCACATATTTTACCTGAATATGTCGGTGAAGAAAGTGGCACAAGTCTTGATATTGATATTGCGGATAGAGATTCTTTGTTCAGTGATGCTGCATATGTCATTGTAAATGCGCAACAGGGTTCAGCATCTTTATTACAACGAAAATTAAAATTGGGATACAATAGAGCGGGAAGAATTATTGACCAATTAGAGGCAGCAGGTGTTGTAGGCCCTTTTGAAGGAAGTAAGGCCCGACAAGTATTGGTTCCTGATGTGTTGGCTTTGGAAGAATTATTAAATAATGAACAAATCAATTAAATAGATGAAATCATCACTATTAAAAAACAATAAAAATAAACAGATGAAAAAGGTTGTTGTATTATTATGTACAGTATTACTAAGTACAGTAGCTTTTGCTCAAGGAGAAGTAGAAGCTAAAAAATTGTTGGATGAGGTATCAAAAAAAATGAATACCTATGAAAATATTTATGTTGAATTTAAATATAAATTAGATAATAACGAAGAAGATGTACATCAAGAGACAAGAGGAAATGTAACTATGAAAAGTGACTTATATAATGTGAACTTTTTAGGGGTTAATCAGTTATTTGATGGTAAAAAAGTCTATAACATTATTGCCGAAGATGAAGAAGTAAATATTTCTGATGCTGATGCTGATGATTCAAGCACGCTCACACCTTCAAAATTTTTCTCATTTTATAAAAACGGATTTACCTATAGTTGGGATACTTTACAAAATATGAATGGAAGAAAAATTCAATACGTTAAATTGATTCCAATAGATAGTAATTCTGAAATAAGTAGCGTGTTATTAGGTGTTGACATTAAAACAAATCATATTTACCGATTGGTAGAAACGGGTAATAATAGCACTGTTACTACCTTAACTATTACAAAATTCAAGACCAATCAACCGCTGTCAGGTAAATTATTCATGTTTGATGAGGCTAAATATAAAAAAGAAGGATATCTAATTAATAAACTTTAACCGGAAAGACTTCAAATGAAATACCGTACCCTCAACTTTGTGAATAGGTAATAAGCATTGGTCTGGAAAATCGGAATGGTTTTATTATTGTAAGAATTTCGTATTGTTTAATTACAAAGCAAGCGTGTGAAAATATTAAATAAATATATTCTTAAGAGTTTCTTAATTCCCTTTTTAGCTACTTTCTTTATCATTCTGTTCGTATTGGTAATGCAAATGTTATGGCTTCAGTTTGATAAAATTGCAGGTAAAGGAATTGGTCTAGGACATATATTCAAATTCCTGGGGTATTTAGCACAAATGCAGGTCCCTTTGGCTTTGCCCATTGCTATCTTATTATCTTCTATAATGGCATTAGGTACACTGTCTGAAAATTATGAATTTGCAGCCATAAAGTCTGCAGGTATTTCACTGCAACGTTTTATAAGGCCCTTAGTGATTTTAATGGTTGTGTTGAGTGGTTTGAATTTTCTGTTCTTGAATTATGCTTTCCCAAGAGCAGCTTTTAAGTTTAAGAATATGCTTTTAGATATGCAAAAAACGCAACCTGCCCTAGCATTGGTACCTGGTACTTTTAATACAGAAATTCCGGGCTATAGTATCAAATTTGCTGAAAAATATGGTAAGGATGATAATCTGTTAAGAGACGTCCATATTTATTATGATTTAGATAAAGGAAGGGCAAATACTAAAGTAATTAAGGCGAAAAATGGAGAAATAACAACCGAAGAAGGAAGTAAATATATGACTTTAGTGCTGAAAGATGGTTATCATAATGAAGATCTATCCGAAGCAAAAAAATCATTTAGAGAACAACAAAATATGCCGGCCACAAAGGCCCATTTTGATGAATATCTAGTAAATATAGATATCTCTAAGTTGAGTAATATTGATACTAAAGATTATAAAGAGGATAGGGAAATGTTGAGTTTGAAACAATTAGATTATTATACTGATTCTATAAAAATAACATACGATGACTTAATAGCTACAAAAGCTAAAAATTTTTTGATAAGGTCCGGGATTAAAACGATGCATAAAGATTCTACGGATTTCAGTGGTTTAAATAAAAATGTATTAGAAAATTACGATACTATAAAAAGAATTAGCGTCGTAAATAATGCCATTGATCTGTCCAGAAGAACTTTAGATGATATTAATGGATTTAGAACGACATTAAAGAACAAGCAAAAATTTCTAAATGTGTATAACACTGAATACCATAAGCGTTTAGCATTTTCGTTTGCATGTTTAGTATTGTTTTTTATAGGAGCACCTTTAGGATCCATTATAAAAAAGGGAGGCTTTGGTTTCCCAATGATAATGGCTATTATTGTTTTTGTTATTTACTTTTTTATTTCCACATTAGGAAGGAAAATGGCGGAAGCAAGCGCAATAACAGCTGTTTTAGGTGGTTGGTTAGCGACGATTATCTTACTTCCATTTGGGTTTTTATTAGTAAGAAGAGCCACCAAAGACAAAGGTATTTTTAATATTGATCTTTTCTTACAACCAATAACCAATTTCTTCAAAAAACTATTTAAAATTAAAGAATCAAATTCTATAACCTAATGATTTCAACTAAGTCAAATACCACACAATTAAATACAATTAAAGAGGCCATTTCTGATATTAAAAAAGGTAAAATAGTTATTGTAGTTGATGATGAAGACCGGGAAAATGAAGGCGATTTTATTGCTGCTGCTGAAACCGTAACACCCGAAATGATAAATTTTATGTCATCTCAAGGCAGAGGCCTTATTTGTGCACCAATTACTGAAGGTAGGTCTAAACAGCTAGGTTTAAATATGATGGTGCAAGACAATACCGTTTTACACCAAACACAATTCACTGTATCTGTTGACCTTATTGGTAATGGATGTTCTACTGGAATTTCTGTTCATGACAGAGCCAAAACGATTAAGGCATTAGTTGATGATGATACGAAACCACATGACTTAGGGAGGCCGGGGCATATTTTTCCGCTTAGAGCAAAAAATGGAGGTGTTTTAAGGAGAACCGGACATACCGAAGCGGCTATAGACTTGGCACGATTGGCAGGTTTTAAACCGGCCGGTATTTTGGTTGAAATATTGAATGAAGATGGTTCTATGGCCAGATTACCTCATTTGATAGAAGTAGCTAAAAAATTCGACCTGAAAATTATATCCATTGAAGATTTGGTTGCCTATAGAATGCAACATGATTCCCTGATTGAAAAAGTGGAAGACTTTGATCTGAAAACACGTTTTGGAGATTTTCGATTAAGAGCATATAAACAAACTACAAATAACCAAATACATTTGGCCTTAACCAAAGGAGATTGGGAAGAAGATCAGCCCGTATTGGTACGTGTAAATTCTACCCTGATCAATAATGATATAATCAGATTATTAACGAATAAACCTGATGATAGTTTTAGCAGGATGTTCCAGTTAATTAAAAAGGATGGTAACGGCGCTATTGTATTCATCAATCAGGAAAATCAATCATTTAATTTAATCCATAGATTATCTTTAATAAAAGAACTACAGCAAGAAAACAAAGCGGAAGTACCCAATATAAAATTAGATGCCAAAGATTTTGGTATTGGTGCTCAAATTCTGCATGATTTAAGAATTTCAAAATTAAGGCTTATTACCAATGGTAAGCATATCAAAAAACGCGTAGGTATAATAGGGTATGGTTTAGAAATTGTTGAAAATGTATCGTATTAATTACTATTTTGTACTTTCGCTATTGTGAAATTACTGCGAAAAATACTATATCCTTTTTCTGTATTATACGGCGAAGTTACTTCAGTTAGAAATATTTTTTACAATAAGGGTATTCTAAAAACTACCACTTTTGCTATTCCAATTATTGTTGTCGGAAATTTAAGCGTAGGTGGTACAGGTAAAACACCACAGGTTGAATATTTAGTCCGTCTATTACAGCACCAATACAAGATTGCGATACTGAGTAGGGGTTATAAGCGCCGAACCAAAGGGTTTATAATTGCCGATGCTATGACTACGGTTCCTGATATAGGAGATGAACCCATGCAATACCACACGAAATTCTCCAATGTGATTGTTGCTGTTGATGCAGATAGGGTTAATGGTATTACAGAACTTTCAAAATTACCGAATACACCGGATGTTATTTTGTTGGATGATGCATTTCAACATCGAAAAGTGGAAGCAGGGTTAAATATTTTACTGACCTCCTGTGATAATTTATATGTAGATGACAGTATGTTACCATCGGGTAATTTGAGAGAGAAATTCGGGGGAGCAGATAGGGCACAAATCATTATAGTTACAAAATGTCCTGATACCCTGAGTGAACAACAACAGTTTGAAATTTCAAAAAAACTAAAGGCCGAATTACACCAAACGGTTTTCTTTTCTAAAATAAAATACGGTGATGAGGTTTTAGGTAAAGATAAAAAATTATCAGCTAAAGAGTTGGCGAATTATGAAATTGTATTGGTAACAGGAATTGCCAATACTGATCCATTGACAATGCATTTAGATAGTATGAATAGTACATATTATCATTTAAAATTTTCGGATCATCATAATTTTACTAAAAAAGATTATCTAAAAATCAATGAGAAATATTCAGAAATTAGAACAACTAAAAAGTTGATCTTAACAACTGAAAAAGATTATGTACGAAGTTTTTCCGGGAAAGATAATTTTTATTATCTTCCCATAGAAACTGAATTTATAGATCATAAAGATGACTTTAATAAATTGATAACAAAATATGTGGGACAAAGTTCAAGAAACAGTTAGTTATTTACAAAACAAAGGTTTTAGTAAGCCTGATTTTGGAATTATATTAGGTACCGGCTTAGGCAATTTAGTAAACGATATTAGTATTGAAGTCAAAATCCCCTATGAAGATATCCCTAATTTTCCGGTTTCAACAGTAACCGGGCATTCTGGTAAATTAATTTTTGGATCCTTGGGAGGTAAAAAAGTAGTTGCCATGCAAGGCCGTTTTCATTATTATGAGGGCTGGACTATACACGAAGCTACTTTTCCTGTACGCGTTATGAAATTTTTGGGAGCTGAAAATTTAATTGTTTCTAACGCCTCAGGAGGTGTAAATCCATCATTCAAAGTGGGTGATATTATGATCATCAATGACCATATCAATATGATGCCAGATCATCCTTTACACGGTAAGAATGACGAACGTTTCGGTCAGCGGTTTGTTGATATGCATGAACCTTATAATTTAAAGATGATCGCTCAATTAAAGAAGATTGCGCAAAAACATAAGGTAAAAGTTCAGGAAGGCGTTTATTTAGCCTTACAAGGCCCTACTTTTGAAACCCCTGCAGAATACAGAATGGTAAGGTTGGTTGGAGCTGATGCTGTTGGAATGAGTACTGTGCCGGAAGTAATTGTTGCGAAACATATGAGCATGAATTGCCTTGGACTTTCTGTAATAACCGACTTGGGTATTGAAGGCCATGTAGAAGAAGTGTCACATGAAGCTGTTCAGGAGGCGGCTAAATTAGCCGAAAAAGAATTGAGTTTATTGGTACAGGAGTTTATAGCAGGGTATTAAGCTTTTTTATGTTCCGTAAAAGATATTTACAAAACATTTAATTTTTTCATGATTTCTATTTTTAGTAGATCTAAATAGAGTAATCGATACGGTCGCAAGATCAGAGTTTGGATATTTTCTCAGCCTGACTTGATCTGGAATCAAGATAGCTCCTTAAAACGCTGGCATAAATTCATCGATCTCATTAATATACTGACAACAATGAATTTTATATTAGTTACCCTACTTTTTATTTCATCTGAAAATGAATATGATCATCATGCCTTACCGATTGACATCCGTGAAACCGCACTTTTCCGCTTTTTAAATGCATTCGACTTTTTAAATGGGGTTCTATAAACAATTTACCTATTTCATTTTGTTCTACGATCAAATTGACCAAGTCTCGCGTTCCTTTTTCTGAAAGTTCAATTTGTTTATTGATAGTTCCCAAAGTCATATATTTTGGAAAATCATAGAGCCAATTCCCTTTTTTCTTACAAACGGTTATTTGATCGTATTCTTTATTTGTGGGGCCTTCATTTGCCCCATACCCACTTATTGATGGTTTCTTGTTTGTAAGTTGTCCATTTGGGTTTTTGTAAATAAGTGACACGTCAATTTTCTTTCCATCATTATGGCTCAGATGTGGCAATAGCGGGAATTTGTCAATAAAAGGGAAATTTGCATCAAGATAAACAAGCTTAATTCCGCTATTTTTCTTTTCGAGTCCATTGGCGATCTTACTGATGGCGCGATTTAATTCAGGCCGTACATAATTTCGATTTGCAAGTTTATAAAAGAACGAATGTGCTTTAATAAAATCAGATTCTTTTATTCTTTCACGCCCAAAAACGGGAGCCAGGTGTGGTATAATTAGAAATGTAGTAAATAGGTACAAGCATATAAAAACTCCAAGTCTTTTTAGCCTCTTCTTTTCAGTATGTTTTATGATCAAAAGGGTTGAAATAAGGTATACTATCCCGCCAATTTGTGTTAGAACTGTCAAAAAGGCTATAATTAGTATGTGAAGAATTATTTTCAATAGTTGACTTGCCTATTTATCTGACCAAACAGCAAGTTCATTTCCGGCAGGGTCCATAAAATGAAATCTGTGCCCACCCGGAAACGAAAAAATATCTTTTGAAATTTTCCCGCTTGCTTTGATAATTTTATCTTTTATATTACTAAGGTCTTGATGATATAAGACAACAAGTGCTCCGTTGACAATGTCACCTTCCGTTTTTTCAAATCCCCCTGCAAGGCCACTCTCTGAAAATGCTGTATAGGTTGGGCCGTAATCAGTAAAAATCCAACCGAAAGATTGATTGTAAAATTTCTTTATTTTTTCAAGATCTTGTGCCTTGAACTCAACATAATTGATATGGTTGTTTTTTAGTTTCATTTCCATAATAGTGTATCTCTCTTTTTTCAAAATTACCTGGCAATGACGAATTCTAACATCACTACTTTTTTTCTTGTAATTTACTAAATTAAAAGGAAAAAGCGATCTGAATTTTTATTCAAACCGCTCTTGCCAATAGATATTGTTTTCAGTATCCCTTAATTTATTCCTTCTACTTTTTTTATTGGCCGAACCTCCACACGCCAAATTCCTTCTTCAAACCTTGGGTCACCTTTGGTAATTTCAATTGCTTCGTCCAAATCTTTTGCCAGAAGATGGTAATATCCTGAAATGATTTCTTTGGTCTCATTGTAAGGCCCATCAATAATTTTTCCGTTTTTATAGGAAAGTATTCGCCCGGCCATTTCCAACGGTTGTGCAGATTTCATTTTTCCTTCTTCGGTCAAGCCCTTAATGAAACCGCCAACCTTTTCTATATGTTGCTGTAATTGCTCGGGAGACAGATTCGCTTTTGGTTTTTCTTCACTTCTAATGAATAACATAAATTCTTTCATAATTGAATATTTTAAATTAATAGATTATGTCCTTATAACAATTGAGATTCTTAATTAGGGACAAATTCCAGTAGTTTTTTATTTAACAAGTCTAGGTCTCGCTTATTTTCGGCTAAGGAAATTGCTTTTTTGAATTGTTTAATGGCTTTGTTTTTTTCGTTTTCCTTTTTGTATAACTCACCCAAAGTTGAATGAAATAGGTAATAATTTCCAATATCAGAATTTGACTGGAGTTTTTGTAATTCTGCAATAGCCGTCTTATTTCCTTTGACTTTTGCCAATGGAACACTTCTGTTCAATCGAGTAATGGGTGAATCTTCCAGTTCAACAAGTTTGTCATAGAGTAACAGTATTTCTTCCCAATTTGTTTCTTTAAAACTTGGAGAAATACAATGATTGGCTGAAATAGTTGCTAAAATTAGAAAGATTGAATTTTTTTCTTCTCTTATTGCCAAATTTAAATGCCGGATACCGCTTTGAATTAATTCCTGATTCCATTTTTTTCGTTCTTGTTTTTCCATTTCAATAATAGAATTATCAGCATTCATTCTCGCTTCAAAACGTGATGCATTTAAATACATAAGTGCCAATAGGGCATGGCAATCGGCTTTGTTTTTAATGCTATTGCTATTTATTAATATTTTAACTAAGCGTATGGCCTCGATGCATAAATCATAACGAATTAACTCATTCTTTTTGGATGAAAAATATCCTTCATTGAAAAGTAAATAAATGGCTTTGAGAACAATTTTAAGGTTTTCGTTAATATTATTTGGGATTTCAAAACTTACTTTGTTTTTTCGTAATTGTTTGCGCCCTCTTACTAATCGTTTGTTGATAGTCTCGTTAGTTGAAAAAAATGAATTAGCTATTTCGGAAATACTAAATCCGCAAAGTATTTTTAAAATTAAAGCTATTTGAGAATTTTCAGAAATAGATGGATGACAACAAACAAACATCATTTTTAATTGCTCATCCATTATAAGCCTTTCAGAAAAATTGATTTTTTCCAGTTCTTCTACATTTTTTACTATGACCGATTCATATTGTTTATGATATTTTTTACGCTTAAGAATATTTAACGTTAAGTTTTTGGCAGTTGTATATAACCAGGCTTCGGGGTTCTCAGGGATGCCAACATTTTGCCAATATTCAACGGCTTTTAATAAAGTTTCCTGAACAATATCCTCGGCTGTTTCCACATTTTCGGTTCCGATATATCGTGTAATTACTGAGACTATTTTTCCATATTCGTTTCTAAAGAAATGTTCAGTAAGTTCGTGACTGTATTTTTTTTTAGATTTATTCATTTCTAAATTACCGGCAACGAACATGTGTAAAGCGCATTTTAATGCGACTTTACACTTTGTTAGCCATTGTTATATATTATTCAATTTTCTTTCTCATTAATAAATAGGGTTCTAATTTATTCTCGTCTATTATTTGATTTGATTCTTGATTAAAGTTATCCAATTGAGAGTTAATTGTATAAAAAATATAATCTCCGGCTATATCAAATGTTGTCGGAATTTTAAAATGTTCTCCGTATGGAACGATTTTCTCCTTTCCAATTATCATTGTTTTGTCTTCATTCAAGTAGTAACGAAAGACACCTTGTTCACTTTTGTCTCTTCTTGCATTTACGATACCAATTAAACTGTTTTTATAATATTTCATTCCGTCAATTCCAGTAAAGTCCATATTTGGCTCATTGATAATGCGCTTTGACTTTAAGTCCACAATACGTATTCCAGTTTTGTAAGAGGCTAAATAAAGATGTTTAGCATCATCTGAAATGGAGATTCCATTAGAATGGGCGACTTGGTCATTCTCTAAGAAAACCTCCAATTCCCCTCTTGAACGTTGGATGGTATAGATTCTATTACTTTCTGAATCAGTGATATAAATATCATTATCTGAACTAACTACCAGATCATTTAAATAAATAAATGTTGAATCATTAATAGAATATGAATTTATCAAATTGCCTGTTTTTATATTTATGAGAAGTAAAATTGACTTATTATTAATTTTTGGTAAGCTATTTCCAAGAGCAAATAGCGTGTCACCTTTAATGGTCATTCCAAAACCTGATAAGTAATTATATTGGTTACCCTCAATAAAGTCAGATGGACTGCTTCCGTCAAGTTTACATTTTACGATTTTGTTCTTTTTTAGGCTGCTCAAAAAAACGGTTTTTGATCCTGAATCAATTGCAATTCCTTCGGGAATTAGATCTTTTTCAAAACCTAAGGTTACAACCTCCTGTGTAACTTCGCTACATGAAATAAATCCTATCAAAATCAAAATTGAGAAAGTTGTCTTCATTTAAGTCTTTTTAATAATGGCTAGCGGTTTGAATATGCTTCCGTAAACGCGATGGTTCCTTAGAGCAATTCCGCAAGAAATCAAGCTGGTTAAAGATATAAATTTTTAAGATAGAGTAGAAGCTATGGTGAATTATAGCCTTTGTCGTAGCACTTTTTTTCAGGCATTTTCTATTAATGCTTCTCTTAATTCATCTAAGAATAAACTTAATAAACTTGTGATTGAAGTGGTCAAACCATTTGAAAGGATGGTTACCGAAAATTTTTCTTTTGGGAAATAGACAACAATGGAACGAAAACCGTCGATATTTCCACCATGACCAATACCACCGACATGTCGAAAGGAATATTTAAATAACCCCATTCCCGTTTTTTTTCTAAAATCTATCATCTTATAAAAAGAAGCATTAGAAACAAGTTTTCTGGAAAATAAGCTGTTTATAAAGATATTAACCTCAGAAGGAGTTGAAACAAGAGCACCTGCTCCGCTAGGAGCGCTCATGTTTGTTTCTGGTTCTAATTCCCAATCATACCATTCTTTTGAGTAAGATAAAGCCTCGTTATCATCTGTGTTTATTTTTTTACCATATTCTGTTCTTTTCAATTCAAGTGGTTCTATAATTCGAGATTCTAAAATTTGAGCATAAGATTTATTCTCGATTTCTTCTGCAATGTAAGTCAGCAGGAGGTAGTTCGTACTAGAATACTCAGTTCTTTCATCAGGTTCAAATACTGAACTATTTTTTATAAATCGATCAAGCATTTGTTCTCGTGTTTGAGTCTTGAAAATCCAGCTATTAATATCCTTATCTCTTGTAATATCAAATAGACCGGAGTGATGTCTCAAGAGTAATTCTACGGTTATTTTTTCGGAGTTGACAATTTGAGGAAAAAATTTGTTCAACGGTGTATCTAAACTAAGTTTCAGCTCATCAATAAGTTGCATAATGATAGTAGCGGTAAAAGTCTTTGAAATAGAACCAATACGATATTTTGTCAATTCATTTGGCCTTACACCTTTAGAAACATCTGAAAACCCTATGGATCGTTTATAAACTTCATTTCCATTTGAATATACAGAAATACTCAGCATTCGATTGTCAGTTAATTCTAAAGAATTAAAAAACAAATCTAGTCTGGATTTATCAATTGAATGCGTTTGGAAATCAAACTTGGGGTTTTGTTTACATCCTAAGATAACCAAGAATAATATGAGGTAGGGTAACTTCATTCGAATGTATTTCATCGGTTTGTGTATGATTAGTTACGATTGTTACTTAACTAAAATAGCAAAAGGAAACCGAATCTCAGGAAAATCCGTAGGATTTTCCGAGTAGCACAGACCCAAACAATTAATTATAGCTGGAGTTAGCAACAGTTACTTTTGGCATGAATAAATAAGTTCTAATGAATCTAAGCCATATTTAAACAACTCTTCTTCTGAGAATTTTTTAACAAAACTATCTTCGTGTACTGTAAATCCGATTTCTTCTAATCTAGTTTTATAATCTTGCCCATACCATCTAACATGATCACGTTGCCCAAATGCTATTTCTCTTTCCTTTGGAGTTGTTATAGAATTATCTTCATAAGTTGTAGTTCTGTTATAATCAATAGGAACTTGAAAATAGCCTCTACCCCCTTCTTTCATTACTCGATAAAGTTCACTCATTGCTAACTTATCATCAGAGACATGTTCCAATACATGATTACAAATGATAAAATCAAAATAATTATTATCGAAAGGAATACTAGTAATATCAACTTTACGTATTTTTGTATTTCCAATAAAAGGGTATATTAATGGGTCTATATCACAAGGATAATATTCAATATACTTATTTTTTGAAAATAAATGATAAAATGGTTCATCTGGAGCAAAGTGCAACAGTCTTAGATTTTCTTTTATCTCAAGTAAATGTAGTTCTTCAGTAAGATATTTGAAGAGTAATCTATCTCTTTCTGCAGATCCACATTTAAAACATTGTGCGTTTTGTCTCGCTCCTATTCCGACAACACCAAATTCTTTTTTCCCCAATCCTGTAGGACCAAACATTCTAAATTCAGATTCGCAAATTGGACAATAAACATCATTACCAACAAAGTGTTTACTTTTTTCTTTAAGCTTGTGTTCTTTATATTTTTCAATTAATTTATTAGGAATTATTGACTTAATCAATCTTTTTATTTTAATTAAGATTCTTATATGTATAAATTTATTATTCATAATGTTCGTTAAGGCAGATAGTTTACAAAGTTAATGTCACATGCTTTACACTAAATATATACTTAGCCTTATTGATTTTTCTTTATCTCTAATATCTTTTTCATTAAAGTACCCTAAAAATACATTTCTGTAAAAGACTTTCCAAATACCATTGCCAATTTCTTGAGCTCCTACATGTTTACCTGTTAAATCTCTTGACATATATACCCAGCAATAGGATTTCCATCTTACAGAACCATTTTTCGTTACATTCATTACTTTCATCTGGGAAGGATAATGATAGGGGCCTGACTTTTTCGGGGAAAGGTTTGGTTGAATTGATGTTATAAAGGGCTAAAAATTATAGCATAAAAAAACGCCCTGGATAAGGACGTTTTTTTTAACTAACTCAAATAATTTATACAATGAAAACAAATTTTAAGATTTGTTTCATATATATAACGGCAATTGTTATGCCAAAATTGTATGAGTTATGTTAAGTTACCGTTAAATAATGTCAAAAAAGTGTTAATTACATGAACAATTTCGGACAATATTCAATTTAATTTATAAAATATGTTTTTGTGCTTTATAAGAGGAACGCACCAAAGCACCACTTTCTACATGCCTGAAACCCATTTCTAATCCAATTTTCTCATATTTTTTAAACTGGTCTGGTGTAATGAACTCTTTTACAGGCAAATGTTTTTTACTAGGTTGTAAATATTGTCCAATAGTTATAACATCGACATTAACGTTCCGCAAGTCTTCCATTGTTTGCAGAACTTCATCTTCCAATTCACCCAAACCTAACATAATACCAGATTTCGTTCTATTAACTCCATTACTTTTTAAATAGTCTAACACGCCTAAACTTCTGTCATATTTTGCCTGGATGCGTACTTCGCGTGTTAAACGACGAACGGTTTCCACATTATGCGAAACTACCTCAGGGGCTGTTTCAATAATTCTGTCTATATTTTTATGGATGAGTTGAAAATCGGGTATTAGTGTCTCTAAAGTCGTTTCAGGGTTTGCCCTGCGAATTGCATGGATCGTTTCAGCCCAAATAATTGAACCGCCATCTTTTAAATCATCTCTATCAACCGAAGTAATGACGGCATGTTTGATTTTCATAATTTTTATAGAACGTGCAACTTTTTCGGGCTCTTCCCAGTCAACAGTTTCTGGCCTTCCGGTCTTTACGCCGCAAAATCCGCACGAACGTGTACAGATATTTCCTAAAATCATAAAAGTAGCAGTGCCTTCACCCCAACATTCTCCCATATTGGGACAGCTTCCACTCGTACAAATTGTATGTAAATTGTACTTGTCAACCAAGCCCCGTAATTCAGTGTATTTTTTCCCTATAGGAAGTTTAACACGCAACCACTCAGGTTTTTTTACGGGAATAATTACAGATTCTTCTGCCATTCTATTATGAGTTTAAAATGCAAAGTTACAAATTCATTAAGTACCAAATACTAAATCCGATAAGGAAAATTATACCTAAATAACTTACTATCTTCATTGCCTTTGACGGATGCCAATTTGTTGGAGTATGCTTACTTGAGATTAATATAAAGTTAGCGATTGCATAAAAAGGTGCCGTTAAAAATGATAAAATAGTTGCTATTTTGATCATGGTTATCATGTTCGAGATAAATAGTGTTAAAATTAAAATGGTACCAATGGCAAGTAAGATTATCCAAATAATATAATTGAATTTATAGGTATTATTGAACAATAACTCTGTTGATTTTGCCATAGCTCTTGGCGAGGCATCCAAGGTGGTTAATGTTGTGCTAAACATAGTTGTAAAGGCGGCAATCGCAATAAAGATAGATGTTTGACTTCCTAAATTTTCGGTGTATAAACTGATGATCTGTTGTGCAAATTTACCTGCACTGCCGCTAAATGTATTGCCCGATTGATACATAACCAAAGCACCTAATGATAAAAAACAGATCGCTAGAAAAATGGTACCTGCATAGCCTATATTAAAATCAAAAATTGCCTGTTTGGTATCAAAACTTTTTTTGAGGTCTTTTTGTTTTTCAATTGCCCATAATGAATGCCAGGCTGAGATATCTAACGGAGCAGGCATCCATCCCAAAAAAGCAATTAAAAATCCGATTTCCAAAGCGCCTTCAGGAATTACTTGTGCAAAGTCATATGACCTGCTTGTATTAAACAGAGCCACACTAACCGCAATTATCGTACTTAATGTGAGTATGATAATTATAACTTTGATCAAATTATCGAGCAATTTATATTTTCCCATTAGCAAGGTAGCGAAGCAAATAATTGTAATAATAATGCTCCAGGTTGTAATGTCTGAAGTAATTCCAAAAAGATTGGCGGCCAAGCCGGCCGTTACTATTGTTACCGCCGCTTGAATGGTAAACATTGTGGCAAAGGTGAGTATATAATATAGTATTAAAACACCGTTACCCAATTTTTTATAACCGTCTATTAAACTCTCGCCGGTTGCTGTCGCATATCTGGGGCCATATTGAAAGAAAGGATATTTGAATATATTTACCAGTAATAGAGCCCATAGCAAACCAAATCCGAAGTCAGCACCGGCACGAGTGGATTGTACTAAATGTGATACACCAATCGCTGCACCTGCAAAAAGTAATCCCGGGCCAAGAGATGTAAACCATTTTTTTTTCACATGATTAAATTTTCAGATGAATCATTTATTAATAGGAACATTAATCAAAATGTGAAAATACTAAAAAAATAAGAACGGTATCGATTTGTATTTATTTGGTATTCGACGTATTAATGATTTCGGCAAGTAATTTTTTAGCTCTTAATAATTTAACTTTTATATTACTCATAGGTTCATTGAGAGTAGCGGCCATTTCCTTATAACTCATTTCTTGAAAAAAACGAAGGTTTATAATTTCTTGATAATGAGGTTTTAATTGTTTAATATAAGCTAGTAATTCGGCTAAATTTTGTTCGATAATTAATTTATCGGCAGGAGTAGGTTCTTCGTCTTTTATTTTATGAGCCGCAGTACTTTCTTTATGAATAGATATCGTTTCAGTTTTACGTTTGCGAAAATGGTCTATAAATAAATTACTTGCAATAGAGATCAACCAGGTTTTAAATTCATAGTTTTCGTCAAAACTGCCAATCTTATCAAAAGCTTTTGCGAATGTTCTGATGGTAAGGTCTTCTGCTTCGTTTTCATCGTTCGTTTTACTATATAAAAAGCGATAGATATCTTTCCAAAACATATTTAACAACAAGGTATAGGATGTTTCTTCACCTTTCTTAGCTTTATGTATGGTTGCTAATATGTCTTTCGTTTTCTTCACCATGATGTGGATTTTGATATCAAAGTACTTATATAAACTCCAAATTGAGAGGCGACCAAAGCAAAATCAAGTATAGGAAAAAATAGGATAAGGTCTTTTTCATAAAGCTTTTTGGCTGAATTTCCCAGAATTATATAGTGTATTGTTAGACGGATAATTAGTAAAATTGTTACAAGCTGCCATTTAAACGAAAATGCGACTAATATTATTGCTAATAACCAGAATAGAAATTGCGAAAAATAAAATAAGCTTAATAGAAATTGATGAATAGGTTTGTAATGATACGCCGCGGTAATATGTCTTCTTTTTTGTTTAAACCATGAGCTAACTGTTTTTTTAGGTTCAGATATAGTAAAACTAGGTTTGGTAAAGCAGATAGCCGTATTTTTTCTAGTTGCTATCTGGTTTATCAATAGATCATCATCTCCCGATTGTATGTGAGTGTGGCCTGAGAATCCATTAGCCTTATGAAAGATATCTTTTGTGTAAGCCAAATTTCTACCAACACCCATATATGGTATTCCGACTTTGGCATAAGAAAAATATTGAACAGCAGTTTGCAGGGTTTCAAATCGAATCAATTTATTTAAAAATGAATTTTTAACTTTTTGATACTTCCCATAGCCTAAAACAATAACTTTATCTTTAGTAAATTGTGAGGTGATTTCGGAAATCCAATTTTTTGAAGAAGGTTTGCAATCGGTATCCGTAAAGAGCAGGTATTTATTAGTTGCAGCTTCAATACCTTTGGTGACGGCATTTTTTTTATTACCCTGATAACTTGCGGTTTTTTTGATATCAATTACTTTTAAATTGGAATATTTTTTTTTAAATGTATTTAGTAGCATTAAAGTATTATCAACTGAAGCATCATTAACGACTACAACTTCAAAGTCATTATGATTTTGTGTTAGTACGGTCTCAAGATTAGCATTTATATTGTCAGCTTCATTTTTGGCACAGATAATTACCGAAACCGAAAGAGTTTCAACAGTTGTTTTTTGCGGTTTTGAAAAAGAGAATTTGCTAAAAAGGAAAAAGAAAAATAATTGAATAACGATTGCTGCAATAAAAAAATAAAATAGAGCAGTTAATACCATTAGCTAAAAAAGGTTTATTTATGCCTAGGTTCTTCGCATGAATCAAATTGGTCGGGTGTCTTTCCACAAAAACCACACGCTACACCTTCTTCGTTCAGCACTGGGTTTTGACTGGCACATGTCCCTGCGAATTTACCATCTTTTTTTGCCCAGATTTTAATAGCAATTCCTGCGACCCCGATTGCCAATAAACCTAAAGTAAGTAAAAAAAGTTTCATAGTACTATATCTTTGTGCAAAGGTAATTATTTATGAATAAAATGAAGAATAAAATAATATTATTACATTTATAGAACTATTAATCAACCTTATATATTATGAAAAAATATTTAGCAGAATTATTTGGAACCTTTGTTCTTGTATTTATTGGCTGTGGAAGTGCAGTTATCGCCGGTGGTGATGTAGGTTTTTTAGGAATTTCTTTTGCATTTGGTATTGCCGTTTTGGCGATGGTGTATGCAATTGGACCAATTTCAGGATGTCATATCAACCCTGCAATAACAGTAAGTATGTTGGTCGCAGGTAAAATTGATCTTAAAGATGCCGGGGCCTATGTTATTTTCCAGGTCATTGGAGCTATTCTCGGTGCGGGGATATTGTATTTAATTGCTCAGGGATTATCAAGTTATGATATTGCTATTAATGGTTTAGGACAAAACGGATTCGGTTCGGGCTCGCCAAAAGGGTATGATATGCAATCTGCTTTTATTGCCGAAGTAGTATTGACTGCAATTTTTTTATTGGTAATTTTCGGTGTTACCCACAAAGATGCCAATGGAAAATTTGCCGGGATAGCTATTGGTTTGGCATTAACAATGATTCATATTGTAGGGATTCCTATTACAGGGACTTCCGTAAATCCGGCGCGCAGTATTGGTCCTGCCTTATTTGTTCAAGGTGAGGCCATAACACAATTATGGTTATTTGTCGTTGCACCACTTATTGGAGGGGTGGTAGGTGCATTACTGTGGAAAATGATCAAATCAGAAGATTGACAAAAAGCAACATTTAAAAACATCGGATAAATTTGTCCGGTGTTTTTAATTTTACCGGACGATTAAGACCTAAGGTTAAAAAAAGACAATCGTTTAGTAGAAGTAAAAAGAAGAAAAGAAATATATATTATTAATTCGATTTTATTGTGATGAATAGATTATTGAAAATAATACGAATTGCTTTAATGGTTTTTATGTGTAATTTAACATATGCACATAATTCTAATGAAATTATCTATAAGGTCGTAGTGGATCATGAGCAGCAGCGCTTAATTATAAATTTGACCCCTTCAGCGGCAATCAATTTGTTACAACAGTTGAACCTGGAATTGAAATCTGAAAAGGAAGTACAACTTGAGAATTATTTAAATGAATTTGAGATCTATTTTAATAAAACCATAGACCTTAAAATTGATGCCCAATCAGTTGATTTTCAACTAGTTGATCATCAATTAAAAGGTCACGACGCAACATTGACATTCTCATTAAAGAATTTACCAACAACTAGCACACAATTCGAAATAACGATTACAAGTTTTCTAACTGTCTATGACCGGGTTATGAATATTGTAAGAGTTGATCTAAATGGAAAAAAAACGAATTGTATCCTTGACAATAATATAAGAACTTGTACAACAGAAAATCAAGTTGTTCTTATAGATTTCTTGCGTGCCAATTTATGTTACGTGCTTATACCTTTGGTGATAAGTTTAGTGCTGTTATTCTTTTTTAAACGAAAAAAAATAAGCGCATCAAAAGAAGAAAGTTAATGACAGTATTTTAGAGCTCAAGCTAAAGTTTGAATAATTAAATAATATTTACTTCTGCTTCTAAAGAAATACCAAATTTTTCATCAACGGTTTTTTGAATTTTTTGAGCAAGCTTCCAAATTTCTTTACCAGTAGCATTGCCATAATTTACTAAAACCAGGGCTTGTTTTTTATGCACTCCGGCAGCACCAAAACGTTTACCTTTAAATCCGCATTTTTCAACCAGCCATCCGGCAGGCACCTTTACTTCATTTTTAGAAATAATATAATGTGGAGCCTCAGGATATTTTTTTTGCAAATCTTTAAAATCAATGGTTGAAATTATCGGGTTCTTAAAGAAACTACCGCTATTTCCTAGTTTCTTAGGGTCTGGTAATTTACTTTGACGGATGGTAATTACGGCTTTGGAAATAGCCCTAAGTGTGGGCTTCTTATTGTTATTCTTTTCTAATTCTGACTGAATTGCACCATACGAACTATTGAGTTTATGTTTATTTTTAGTCAGTTTAAAAGTAACACTGGTAATAATATATTTTCCTTTTAACTCATTTTTAAAAACAGAATTTCGATAGCCAAACTGACATTCTTCATTGGTAAAAATTTTTGATTTGACGGAGTCAATTTCCAACCCTTCCAATTTGTGCATAGTGTCCTTAAGTTCCACTCCATAGGCGCCAATATTTTGAATAGGTGCAGTACCGACGTTGCCCGGAATTAAAGATAGATTTTCAACACCACCATAATTATGGTCAATACACCATTCTATAAACTCATGCCAATTTTCTCCTGCTTGTACCTTTACAAAAACATGATCCTTGGTTTGGTCGACAATATCAATTCCTTTTGTGTTTATGTAGATAACCAACCGGTCGATATCTTTAGTAAGTAGTAAATTGCTACCTCCGCTAATGATAAAAAAATCTTTTTCAATACGAAGCAATTCATGTAGATCTTCTAAAGAACTAATGTCGACAAATTGTTTGGCCTTTACGTTAATACCAAAAGTATTAAACGGTTTTAAGGATATGTTTTGTTCTATTTTTATCAAGAATTATAGGCTTTAAGAGCAGATTTTAATATGGTAACTGATTGTATCAAGTCTTCTTTTTTAAGTACATAAGCTATCCTTGCCTGATTCAATCCCAGGCCTTTTGTCGAATAGAAACCGGCAGCCGGGGCTATCATAATAGTTTTATTATTCAAATGAAAATCTTCTAAAAGCCATTGGGCGAAATGATCGGCATCTTCTACGGGGAGTTCAACAATACAATAAAAAGCACCTTTTGGGCTAGCCACTTTTACACCTTCAATTTTTTGAAGCTCAGCGATCAGGGTATTTCGCCTGTCAACATATTCGGCAATAACGGCATCAAAATAACTCTGCGGAGTATCGAGAGCAGCTTCACTCGCAATTAATGCATATGTCGGTGGGCTTAATCTCGCTTGTGCGAATTTTAAAGCTGTAGATATAACCTTTGTGTTTTTAGAAACAATACAACCAATTCGTGCACCACACATGCTATAACGTTTAGAAACAGAGTCTATCATGATGGCATACTCTTCCAATCCTATTTCTTGCATTACAGAATAATGTTCTGAGCCATCATAGGTGAATTCTCTATATACTTCATCAGTAATTAAAAACAGATCGTGTTTTTTTACAATCGATGCTAATTTTTGTATTTCTTCCTTTGAATATAAATAACCTGTCGGATTTCCCGGATTACAAATGAGAATAGCTTTTGTTTTACGTGTAATTAATTTTTCGAATTCCTCAATAGGAGGTAGTGCGAAATTATCTTCTATTTTTGAAATAACCGGAACTACCTTTACACCCGATGCTATTGAAAACCCATTATAATTTGCATAAAAAGGTTCTGGTATAATTACTTCATCATTAGCATCCATAATACTACCAAAAGTAAAAAGCAATGCTTCACTACCCCCGGTGGTCACGATAATGTCATCAGGTTTTATATCAATATCATTCTTTTTGTAATACTCGGTAAGTTTTTCCCTATAGGTTTCTGAACCCTCAGAACGTGCATAAGCCACTACTTCCAGCGAGTTATTCTTAACTGCATCAAGTGCGACCTTAGGTGTTTTTATGTCAGGCTGGCCAATATTTAAATGGAATACTTTTACACCTCTTTTTTTGGCATCTTCTGCGAAGGGAACCAATTTCCGGATGGGTGATTCAGGCATTTTTAACCCTTTATTTGATATCGAAGGCATCTAATAAATTTTTACACAAAATTGCGAAATTAAATTTTAAAAGTATAAGGTCTGAACTAGAATTTTAAAGTTAAAGTTTTACTAAAAGTTTTAAGCTATTTTAATTTTTCCTTAAATTTAGAAGATATACCCGCCCTATGTTGAAAAGTATATTCATTGCATTATCTATTTTTTTTACCATTATCAATAGTTATTCACAAGATGCGTTTAAGATTATTGGAGGCCAGGAAAGTTATGCCATGCCATTTAAATTGATTAATAATTTAATAGTTATTCCTATAAAAGTCAACGGGAGTGAACTGAATTTTTTATTGGACACCGGGGTTAATAATTCGATCATGTTCAACTTGAGTATTGAAGATTCTTTGAAACTAAAAAATACGCAAAAAGTTCGATTGAGGGGACTAGGAGAAGGCGAATATTTAGATGGAATTAAATCTACCAAGAATAGATTTAGAATTGGAAAAATTGTTAATGGTTATCATATGGTATACCTGATTCCTGGTAAGGAATTTGACTTATCTACTTCGTTAGGAATAAATATCAATGGTATTATTGGGGGTGATTTATTTCATGATTTCATTGTTGATATTAATTATTCTACTAATAGATTAAAATTTTATGATCCCAATAAATATGACTACAACAAATGTAAGAAATGTCAAACATTTGACTTAGATTTTTATAAAAGCAAACCTTATATTAACATAGCGGTCCAATCAAAAGACGCTGTGAAAACAGATGTCAAATTATTGATTGATTCAGGAGGTAGTGATGCGCTTTGGTTGTTTGAAAAATCTAGTGAAAATATTAAAATACCAGAAAAAAATTTTATTGATTATTTAGGCAAAGGATTAAGCGGTAAGATTTATGGCAAACGCAGTAAAATTGATAAAATTATGATTGGTGATTATACTTTTACGAATGCAAATGTTGCCTATCCTGATTCAAGCTCTATCAAATCGGTGTATAAGCATAAAGAACGTAATGGTACTTTAGGTTCAGAATTATTGAAAAGGTTTCGAATTATTTTCGATTATCCTGCCAAAAAAATTACATTCAAGAAGAAATCAAAACATTTTAGTTCTCCATTTTTATATAATATGAGTGGAATAGAACTTGCCTATAGTGGCACTATGTTGGTTCGTGAAAAACGAAATTATGCTGACGGAGGAGGTATTAATCAAAATACTACTTCTTCTACCGCTATAGAAATAGTGTATGACTATGTATATGCCTTTAAACAGTCCTATCAGGTAATTGTGGTTAGAATTGGTTCTCCGGCATATAAAGTTGGTATTTTGCCTGGAGATATTATTCTTCAAATTAATGGAAAACCGGCATATAGTTTTAAGCTACAAGAAATTATACATATGTTCTCTGTTAAAGATGGTAAACAGATTAGATTATTGGTTGATAGAGATGGCGAGGTATTGTCCTATTCGTTTAGATTAGAAAAAATGTTGTAAAAAAAAAAGAGTCTTTTAAAAGACTCTTTTAAAATTTACTGAGAAACGACAGTTTTCTTTTTTAATAAGATTTCACTGTCCTTATCATTCAACACTTTACCTTTTACGGAGATCACTACACTTGGTTCAGAAGCATTAGAAGTTATAGTAACAGTTTTAGAAAAAGGCCCAATTCTATTAGTTGCATATTTAATTTCAATCTCACCTTCCATACCAGGCATAATAGGCTCTTTCGGGCTTGTTGGCACTGTGCAGCCACAACTTCCTTTTACGTTCGTAATTATTAAGGGAGATTTACCCACATTAGTGAATTTTAAAACTCTAAGACCATCAGAATTTCTGGCAATTTCACCATAATTGACTACTTTCGTTTCAAATTTGAATACTGGTGCATTTTCATCAACTTTTTCAGCCGTTACTTGTTGTGCATTTATTGAAAATCCTAAGAATCCAATACATAAAATAAGTGCAAATTTTTTCATTTTTAGAATATGTTTTTATGTTGTAAAGATACTAATTTTTGTTTATGATTTTATAACGGGTAAAATTTTAGCTTATTGCTTTTAGAACCCACCTATAATTGTAACTTTGCAAATTGTTTTCAAAAATTATTCCAAACTATGAATATTCCATCAAAATATGATGCAAGCCAAGTAGAAAGTAAATGGTACGACTACTGGATGAAAAACAATTATTTTCATTCAGAACCAGATGAAAGAGAGCCTTATACCATAGTGATTCCACCTCCAAATGTGACCGGAGTTTTACATATGGGTCATATGCTCAATAATACAATTCAGGATGTATTGATCAGGCATGCACGGTTGCAAGGTAAAAATGCCTGTTGGGTTCCTGGTACGGATCATGCTTCTATCGCTACAGAGGCAAAAGTAGTGGCCAAACTAAAAGAGCAAGGAATAGATAAAAATGAGTTGTCTCGTGACGCGTTTTTAAGGCATGCCTGGGATTGGACGCATAAACATGGTGGAATTATATTGGAACAACTTAAAAAATTGGGTTGTTCATGTGACTGGAGACGTACCAAATTCACCATGGACGATGATATGTCTGCTTCCGTCATTAAAGTTTTTGTAGACCTGCATAATAAAGGGTTGATCTATCGTGGTTATAGAATGGTAAATTGGGATCCTGAAGCGAAAACCACTTTGTCTGATGAGGAAGTAGTTTATGAAGAACAACAAGGATTATTGTACTATTTACAATATGATATTGATGGTAGCGATGAAAAAGTTACCATTGCAACTACACGTCCAGAAACTATTTTAGGAGATACTGCTGTCTGTATCAATCCTAATGATGATCGCTTTCAACATTTAAAAGGTAAAAAAGCGATTGTGCCTTTGTGTAATCGTGTGATTCCCATTATTGAAGATGATTATGTTGATATTGAATTTGGAACAGGTTGTTTGAAAGTAACACCGGCTCATGATGAAAATGATAAAACATTGGGTGAGAAACACAAACTTGATATAATTGATATTTTTAATGAAGATGCAACATTGAATAGTTTCGGATTACATTACGAAGGTAAAGATAGATTTGTAGTACGAAAGGAAATAGCAAAAGAACTTAAAGAAAAAGGTTATTTAGTAAAAACTGAAAATTATGTAAATAAGGTTGGTACTAGTGAACGGACCAAAGCGGTTATAGAACCACGACTAAGTGACCAATGGTTTTTGAAAATGGAAGATTTGGTAAAACCAGCGATTCAGTCGGTTTTAGAAGATAGAGAGATTAAACTGTTTCCCAAAAAGATAGAAAACACCTATCGTCATTGGGTTGAAAATATTCGCGATTGGAACATTTCTCGTCAGTTACGCTGGGGACAACAAATTCCAGCTTATTATTATGGCGAAAGTAAAGACGATTTTGTCGTGGCTGAGAGTAGAGAAGTAGCACTTAAAAAAGCTCAGGAGAGGACAAATAATAGCCAACTCAAAGCTAAGGATTTAATTCAGGAAACGGATGTTGTAGATACCTGGTTCTCGTCTTGGTTGTGGCCAATTTCAGTGTTTGATGGTATTCTCAATCCAAACAATAAGGATATTAATTATTATTATCCTACCAACGACCTGGTTACAGGGCCGGATATTATTTTCTTTTGGGTTGCCAGAATGATTATTTCTGGATACGAATTTAGAGGTGAAAGACCTTTTAATAATGTTTATTTTACAGGAATTGTTCGGGATAAGAAAGGAAGAAAAATGTCGAAGCAATTGGGGAATTCACCTGATGCGTTAAAATTAATAGAACAATATGGAGCAGATGGCGTTCGTGTTGGTATGTTGTTGTTAAGCTCTGGAGCTGGAAATGATTTATTGTTTGATGAAGATAAATGCCAACAAGGAAAAGCTTTTGCTAATAAAATATGGAATGCCTTTAGGTTGATTCAAGGTTGGAAAGTTAGTGATGCTATCGAGCAACCCAACTCAAGTAAAATAGCCATAGAGTGGTTCGAAACTAAATTCCAGCAAACCTTGTCGGAAATTGAAGATCATTTTAGTAAATATCGATTATCTGATGCTTTAATGTCTACCTACAAACTAATTTGGGATGATTTTGCTTCTTGGTTATTAGAGATTGTAAAACCAGCTTATCAGGAACCAATTGATGCGAAAACTATCAAAAGTATTATTGCAATTTTTGAGGATAACTTAAAAATATTACATCCTTTTATGCCATTTTTAACTGAAGATATCTGGCAATATATTTCTAAAAGAACTCCGGAGGAGGCTTTAATTATCTCTAGATTTCCGGCAATAAAGGCAATTAATAAAAATTTAATATCTGAATTTGATTTTGCGAAAGAAGTAGTTTCAGGAATACGCACAATTAGAAAAGAGAAGAACATTGCTTTTAAAGATCTAATTTCTTTTTCTATAATAAACAATGAGAAAGTGAATACAACTTTTGATGAGGTGATTGCTAAATTAGGAAACCTTGAAAGTGTTAATTATGTTGATGAAGCTGTTGAAGGCGCATTAACTTTTAGAGTAAAATCTAATGAATGTTTCATACCTATATCAGGAGCGATCAATGTAGAAGAAGAAATTAAAAAACTTGCTGACGAATTGAATTATACAGAAGGGTTTTTAAAATCGGTTCAGAAAAAACTCTCAAATGAACGTTTTGTAGATAATGCTCCGGAACAAGTGATTGCCAGTGAACGCAAAAAAGAAGCTGATGCCCTGGCAAAAATAGAAACCTTAAAGGCAAGTTTAGAAAGTTTGAAATAAGTTATTGATTAAAAAAGAAATATGGAACAAAAAACAGTGGATTTGTGGCACCAAATGCTAAATTCAAGAAAGCCGGAAATGTTGAATGATCTCCTCGGTGATGATGTGGTGTTTCATTCTCCGGTAGTTCATTCTCCACAAGTTGGAAAGGCCATAACGTTGAAATATTTAACAGCAGCTTTTTATGTTCTTTACAATGATTCCTTTAAATATGTACGTGAGATTATAAGTGATCATCATGCAGCCTTGGAGTTTAGCGTTAAAATTGAAGGGATATTTGTGAACGGTATTGATTTAATAACGTGGGACGAAAATGATAAAATCATAGATTTTAAGGTAATGATTCGCCCATTACAAGCTATCAATTTGATCCATCACAAAATGTCGGTCAAACTTTAATCTTTTGTAAAATATTAGATAATCATTTTATATGATGTCATTTTTTACTTAAATACACGGCAGCACCTATTGATACTTCATTCCATGTCTTACTAACTCCATCGGGCCCCTTATGTAGATCAAAGCAAGCTTTTGCCAACGAAGCCAATGCAGATTGGGCATTCCAGTTGTCTAAATTCATTATACCATTTATTTCCACCAATTGCCCGCTGGCAATATAGGTTACCGGAATAGTTTGTTGTACACCATTCATCAAGAGATCTATATTTCCAGTACCGTCATTGTTTAAGTTTAGTGTCCCGGTCAAAGAAAGAGTTGCTTCCATTACACCAAAAAACAATTGTTTGAGTTTCGAATCACGTTCCTGTTCATCGGTAAATAAGCTACTTACCGGTATAGAAAATTTTGCACCGTTTAAGGCTTCAAATGCCGTAGAGCTAATATTACTATTGGATATGTTAATTTCTTTAAATTGCCCGTTTACAGCTATTTTATCAGTTGTTTTATAACCTGTCCATTTAACTGTAATCGTTTTTTGTTCGACAGAAAATTGTGTAGGTTCTTTTTTGACCTCTTTTTTACAAGAAATGGTCGCTAAACTAAAGAGAATAGCGAACGAAATGATAGTTGTTTTTTTTAAAATAGTCATATTAGGAAATTTTTTGTTGGGTAATATTTTCTACTAATTCAATATATTTTTCTTTGGCTTCGTCTTCAGTTAGATCATTCAATTGAAACATAGCATTTAATTTAAAAGCATTTCTCAACGAACTTTCACCAGAAGGTGTTGAATATGCTTTACCTTTCGTTGCCAGTTTATAATATGCATAAAATCTAAGCATAGTATCTGGTGGTAATTTTTGAGTCATTGCAGATGCTATCTCAAATGCTCTTTCAAATTTTTCATCAAGACTTTGCATTATATTCCGCAATTATTGTTTTTCCACCTATTGATTTATCGTTAAGTGATACATTCACTTTCATATCCAAAGGTAAAAAAATATCAATTCTTGATCCAAATTTTATAAAACCTGCATCCTCACCTTGAACAACTTCTTCATTTTCAATGGCATAGTTGACAATACGCCTAGCGACCGCTCCGGCAATCTGTCTATATAAAATCTTACCGACTATATTATTTTCTAAAACTATAGTTGTTCTTTCATTTTCTTCTGATGATTTTGGATGCCAGGCCACTAAAAATTTTCCCGGATGATATTTACTGAGAATTACTTTTCCACTTAACGGATACCTAGTCACATGTACATTTATCGGTGACATGAAAATGGATACCTGTTTGCGTTTATCTTTAAAAAATTCTTTTTCTATAACTTCTTCAATAACAACTACCTTACCATCAGCGGGAGCAATAATTTGATGCATGTTTTCTATAGTATTGCGCTTAGGATTCCTAAAAAATTGAAGAATCAATACATAAAAAAGAACCAAAACGATCATGATTAATTTCCGGAGCCATTCAATATCCAACAATACATCCGTTAAGAAAATAAGCAGGACTAAAATAACCATTGAGCTTATAATAATGGTATATCCTTCTTTATGAAACATTTATATATTGAATTTTATCGTTAGTAATAATTTAAAATTAAATGTTCAATCCGTCTGGAATAAAAAATAGAAAGGGCAGGAGGAAAACATCTATATTATATTATGTGTAAATATACGTAAACAAAAGGTGCAGCAAAAATAACACTATCTAATCTATCCAAAAAGCCCCCATGTCCGGGAATAAAATTACTACTGTCTTTTACCCCGGCTTCTCTTTTAAATTTAGATTCGATTAAATCTCCTAAAAGTCCAAAAACAACCACTATGGATGCAATGATTATCCAGTTGGTAATTGACAAATCAGTAAAATACTTCGAAATGAAATAGGACGCCACCAATGCAGCAACTAATCCGCCAATTGCTCCTTCGATGGTTTTATTCGGTGAAATCTTTTCATATAATTTCGTGCGACCTAAAGTACTGCCAACTAGATAGGCAAAAGAATCATTGACCCATATTAGTATAAAAACACCAATGATGATAGCAGGATGATAGGTACTATTTATAAAAGGAATTTGAGTTAATAATGCAAAAGGTATTGCTATATAGGCAAGGGCCAATAAATAATGACCTAACTTACTAGAAGTTAAACGGATCTTGGGTTTAAAAACCTGATAAATAAAAGGAACGAATATACTGGCAATTAAAAAAAATTGAAAATATTTAAAATCTAAGGCAGGTAAATTAGCAAACCTGAAAAATATCAATGTTGCTACTACTAAGGTCCATTTGTAACTTAGGTTTATCAGGTTTTTAAACTCATATAAACAAACCATCATTACAAGGTAAAAAACAATATAAAATGATTCTTTTGAATATAAAATAGAACCGATAATTATGCTGGTAAAAACTAGACCAGATAAAGCTCTTACAACAAGTTCACGCATTTTAAAGATCTTCTAATAACAGCAAATATAGGCTTTTTGCATTATTATTACCGAAGCTCAAAAAATCTTCATCAACTCTCTCAGGCACATAACTTTTTATAGAGCTTATATTGGTTGGAAAATCTTTTTGATATGTTTTTCTCAGCCCCATTAGGCCTTCACTTTTATTTCTTACTAACTGACTTGTTTTGGCAATTACGATAAAATATTTCGGTAAATCGGCTATCTTTTTTTCCCGGACTTGTTCTGATGAAAATAGAATACTTCCTTCCTGAGAAATTAAATGCTCACAATTTGTAAAAAAAGGGTAATCGTTATTGATTTCTGAGGTGTTTTCTACGTCAATTATGGTCAAAACCTTTTTCAGATCATCATTAATACAAACAACTTTTTGCCAATGGTTTTCATTAATAATTTCTAAAAGATTCTGATTTACTTCTTCCTGGTGTGCGCAATACAAGAACTTACCGCCCTTTTGAATAAAATTCTGTACAAAAGCATCATCCAAAGAAAGATTAGAAAAATCTGGCAGAACTTCATCTACAGTGTCATCAACAACATGTTTTTGTTGGAATATTTTTTTAAAGAGATTCATTGTTTTACTATGAGGTTTCCCAAAAGTAAAGAATTATAGAAAATTAAGCGAATTCTGTTGAAATCTCGCCCTCATTGTTTACATCTTTTTGAACCTCAGGCGTAACTTCTTTAACAGTTTTTCCAGGTTTCTTGACTACTAAGGGCTCTTTAACGAAAGGCCTTACTCCAAAAATCTTTACCAGGTCATCACTAAAGATTACCTCTTTTTCGAGCAGCAGTTCTGCCAATACTGTTAGTTCTTTTTTATGTTTTTTAAGTATTTTTTGTGCACGTTGATATTGGGTTTCAATTAAAGCATAAATCTCCTTATCAATAAGTTGAGCGGTTTCTTCACTATACGGTTTTGAGAAATTATAATCGTTTTGCCCTGAAGAATCGTAATATGTTATATTACCTAACTTTTCATTTAAACCATAAACTGTAATCATCGCACGTGCTTGTTTGGTAATTTTTTCTAAATCACTTAATGCACCCGTAGAAATTTTATTGAAAACAATTTTTTCGGCAGCCCTACCACCCAATGCAGCACACATTTCATCCAACATTTGTTCGGTTTGAACGATCATTCTTTCTTCTGGTAAATACCATGCAGCACCTAGCGATTGACCTCTGGGGACAATGGTTACTTTTACCAAAGGAGCCGCGTGCTCAAGCATCCAGCTAACTGTAGCATGTCCGGCTTCATGATAAGCAATGGTCTTCTTTTCCTTTTGAGTGATAATTTTATTTTTCTTTTCTAAGCCACCAACGATTCTATCTACTGCATCCAGAAAATCTTGATGATGTACAGCTTTTTTATTCTGTCTGGCAGCAACTAAAGCAGATTCATTACAAACATTAGCAATATCGGCACCTGAAAAACCAGGTGTTTGTTTGGATAAAAAATCTATATCGACATCCTTGGCCAACTTTAAAGGCTTAATATGCACTTCAAAAATTTCTCTTCTTTCATTCATGTCCGGTAAGTCAACATATATTTGTCGATCAAACCTACCGGCACGCATCAATGCTTTATCTAAAACATCAGCGCGATTGGTGGCAGCAATTACAATGACATTCGTATCGGTTCCAAAACCATCCATTTCAGTAAGTAATTGATTCAGTGTATTTTCACGCTCATCATTACCTCCGGTAATATTATTTCTTCCTCTGGCTCTACCAATGGCATCTATTTCATCGATAAAAATTATAGATGGTGATTTTTGTGCCGCTTGTTTAAATAAATCACGTACACGCGATGCTCCTACACCCACGAACATTTCAACAAAATCTGATCCTGACAATGAAAAGAAGGGTACTTTGGCTTCACCAGCCACTGCCTTGGCAAGTAAGGTTTTACCCGTACCTGGAGGTCCAACTAACAGAGCTCCTTTAGGAATTTTACCACCTAATTTTGTGTATTTACCAGGATTTTTTAAGAAATCAACAATTTCTTGAACTTCTTCTTTTGCACCTTCCAATCCGGCAACATCTTTAAATGAAGTTTGTACTTTTTGGTCTTGATCGAATAATTTAGCTTTTGACTTGCCAATATTGAATATTTGGCCACCGGCACCTCCACCGCCACCGGCTCCAGACATGCGTCTCATAATAAAAATCCAAATAGCGATAATAAATATAAATGGTAACCACATAAAAATACCGTCCCAAATACTGGTTTGTTTGGCATTATCTTTATCAAAATCTAACCCATACTCAGTTTTATCTGTATTAAGTTCATTTTCAAAGTTTTGAAGATCACCAAAGTCATAAATATATAAAGGATTTTTCTTGTTGAAAAGGGGACTTTTAGTTTTAGCACTATGTTTTTCTTTTGACAAAGCCTCGTCCTTTATAAAAATATGTGCATAATCGTCATTTACTATAAGAATTTTTTGAATATCATTTTCTTTAAGAACTTCTTTAAATTCATTATCAGATAATTTGCTAGTAGTTAAATCTGAACTGTTAAAGAACTGATATCCTATAATTAACGCAAACAAAATTCCATAAACCCAATAAAAATTGAATTTAAATTTGAATTCTTTTAACGGTTTGTTATTTTTTTTATCTTGACTCATCTATCTATTCTATAATTGTTATGCTGTTTTAGTAGCTTCTATGTTGGTAATTTTTGCATCACCCCATAAGCCTTCTATATTGTAATATTCTCTAATTTGCTTCTGGAAAATATGTACAACTACATTTATGTAATCTAGTAAAATCCATTCAGCATTAGCTTCACCTTCCACATGCCAAGGTTTATCCTGTATCGCTTTACTTACTGTTTTTTGGACTGAACCGGAAATTGCATTGACTTGCGTGTTAGAAGTTCCTTCACAAATAATAAAGTAATCACATGCTGTATTTTCAATTTCTCTTAGGTCTAGAATACTTATTTTTTGCCCTTTAACCTTTTCTATTCCATTAATAATCTCAGTAATTAACTGATCAGCACTGGCCTTTTGTTTTGTCATTAAATACCTTTAAATTTCTATGCAAATGTATTACTTTTTATCATTATTGAAGTGTTATATTTGCAATTATATATGAAGATAGTCAAACTTGATGCCATAGATTCAACAAATTCTTATCTCGAGAATTTAATGAAACAAACTACTGTTGAAAACGGAACAGTGGTCATTGCTGAACACCAAACTAATGGGAAAGGCCAATTTGATAATAAATGGATTTCTGACAAAGGTAAAAATCTAACATTCAGTATTTTATCGAGATTTAAAAATCTAAAAGTTAAGCATCAATGTTATTTAAACTATTGTATTTCAATTGCCTTGTACAATGTGCTAAAGTATTATATACCTGAAAAATTAACTGTCAAATGGCCGAACGACATTTTGTCAGCAAATCATAAAATTTGCGGTATTTTGATTAAGAACTCAATTACTAATTCTAATATTAAATATGCAATAATCGGAATTGGCCTGAATGTAAATCAGGTAATATTTCCTGAGCATCTAATAAACGCTACTTCTCTAAAGAAAATCTTGAATAAAAGTATTGATAAAGATGAATTGTTGGATAAGATCATACTTGAAATCCAGTACCAATTAGTTTTAATTCAGCAACAAAAATTTGAAGAAATAAAATTTCAATATGAAAAGTTTTTGTATAAAAAAGGAATGCCATCCATGTTTGTAGACAATAATGATACTGTATTTTTAGGTAAAATTCTGGGAGTATCCAATCAGGGCAAATTACAGGTTGAACTGGATGATGATTCGATACAAGAGTATACGTTGAACGAAATTAAATTCAATACTATTTCCTGAGTTTAACGCAGGGCATACTTACTTAGAGTTTCTCTATATTTTCAATTAAGGTATTGATAAATTTTTGTAAAGGATTTTTAATCATCATTGCTACCATAGGATTGAACTTACCGTCAAAAACCAGTTGTACCTCACTAGAATTGTCATCAAATTTGCTAATATTTCCTATCAATGTAAATGGAAATTTATCATTAGTCGAACCTAAAACAATTTTATTGGTAGGGATCTGCTCTTCTAATTTCAATCTAATTTCAGGCATACCTTTTAAAGCAAATAAAAAGGAATCATTAGCAGCTTCGAACTTATCAATATTTTCAGGCATTAATTGCTCAAAATTTTCAACTTCTGATAAAAATTCAAATAATTCAGTATCAGATTTTTGTACAGTTACTTTTGGACTTTCTAAATTCATTTTTCTAAAATTATGACCACTCACTTGGATTCTTTCTCCAATTTCGCAATGTTTCTAATTCTCCTTCTACTATGTAATTTGTTTCAACGGCCTGTTGTAATAAATGATTGTAATCACTCAAGGTTGTCAATTCTATAGCGGCATCTTTGAAATTTTGTATTGCAAATTCAAAGCCATACGAAAAAATAGCAACCATTCCTTTTACATTTATGTCCTCTTCTTGCAACGCTTTAACTGCATTTAGACTACTCTTACCGGTACTTATTAAATCTTCTACAACCACTACACTTTGTCCTTTTTCAATGGTTCCTTCAATTTGATTTTTTCTGCCGTGCTTCTTTGGTTCGGGCCTTACATAGATAAAAGGTACACCTAACTCTTGAGCAACTAGAACTCCAATAGCAATTGCACCGGTAGCAACACCGGCTATTACATCTGGTTTTCCATGTTTTTCTTCAATCATCTTTACCAAATTTTCTCGGATAAAAGTTCGAATTTGAGTATAGGAAAGCGTAATTCTATTATCGCAATAAATGGGAGATTTCCATCCCGATGCCCATGTAAAAGGATTAGCAGGGTCTAATTTAATTGCTTTAATTTGCAATAATAGTTCCGCCGTTTTTTTTGCTGTATTTTTGTCGAAAATCATGCCTGCAAAACTACATAAATTTATTTTAGAAAGAAATGATTACGATTTTTATAAATAACAATCCCATTTACTTAACGGATGATTTAAAATATACATCAAAAACCAACTTTTTTTACTTCGATAAAATTGATATACAGATGCTTATCGAAAAGATGGGGAAAGATGAAATCAGGAACGCTTATTTATATGGTATTGATGTCATGTTACTTCTTAAAAAATTCAAAAAGAATTTTAAAATTATTGAAGCTGCCGGTGGCGTAGTTGAGAATGCAATAGGAGAAATTCTATTTATTTATAGATATGATAAATGGGATTTGCCCAAAGGAAAAATTGAAAAGAATGAAGAAATAAGACAGGCGGCTTTAAGAGAAGTAGAAGAAGAGTGTGGCATTAAAGAATTGGATTTAAAAGAAAGGTTGGCAGAAACTTATCATATCTATAAAATGAACCAAAACTATATCCTTAAAGTTACCTATTGGTTTTCAATGTCGTCAAATTTTAAAGGTAAATTTAAACCACAAATAGAGGAGGGAATTACAAAGGTAAAATGGGTGTCAAAAAAGAACTTACCAGACGTATTGGCGAATACATATGGCAATATTAAGCTTTGCATAAATGACTTCTTAAAAAAATAAACATAAGATCACTTAATTCCTTGCCATCGTAAATAATAACAGTATTTTTGCCGCTTGTAAAAAACAATCATGACAGAATTTATTAGAAAAAAAGCAACAAATGCTAAAGATGATATTTTAAGTGGATTAACAGTGGCATTAGCCTTGGTTCCAGAAGCTGTGGCATTTGCTTTTGTCGCAGGAGTGGATCCGTTGGTTGGTTTGTATGCCGCTTTTATGATAGGTTTGATAACAGCTGTTTTTGGAGGAAGGCCTGGAATGATAAGTGGAGCAACCGGAGCATTAGCAGTTGTTATGGTGAGTTTAGTGGCAGAGGGAAATGCGCTCGGGGTGGAAGGTGAAGAACTGGGTTTATATTATTTATTTGCAACTGTAATTTTAATGGGGATTATACAAATGTTGGCAGGTGTTTTTAAGCTTGGTAAGTTTGTACGTTTAATTCCGCATCCCGTGATGATGGGATTTGTAAATGGATTGGCCATAGTCATATTTTTATCACAATTGGGAATGTTTAAGGAAGTAGTTAATGGTGAAATGCATTGGATGCAGGGAATGAAACTTTTGACCATGCTTGGCCTGGTTGCGCTAACTATGGGTATTATGTTAGGTTTACCAAAGATCACAAAAAAAATACCGGAAGCCTTACTTGCAATAATAGTAGTTTCGGCCATTGTAATTTTCGCAAAACTAGATGTCGCTACAGTTGGTAGTTTTATTAAAGAAGGAGGAGGAGGAGGCTTAAAAGGGGGCTTACCATCATTTCAATTTGATATTTTCAATAAAGTACCTTTTAATTTCGAAACACTGAAATTTATATTTCCTTATGCATTGATTTTGGCCGCTATTGGATTAATAGAATCGTTGATGACTTTGAACCTTATCGATGATTTAACCGAGACTAGGGGAAATTCAAACAGGGAATGTTTAGCTCAGGGAGGTGCAAATATTGTGACCGGATTATTTGGTGGAATGGGAGGATGTGCTATGATTGGACAATCTATTATTAATATTAAATCTGGCGGACGAGGAAGATTATCAGGTATTGTAGCTGCATTGACGCTATTGGCCTTTATACTATTTGCTTCAGGATTAATTGAGCAGGTTCCTATTGCTGCCTTGGTAGGTGTAATGTTTATGGTTGTTATCGGAACGTTTGCCTGGAGTAGTTTTAGGATTTTAAATAAGATTCCGCGTACGGACCTTTTCGTATTGATATTGGTCTCAGCATTTACGGTTTTATTTGATTTAGCAATAGCAGTAATTGCCGGAGTAATTGTAAGTGCATTAGTATTTTCTTGGGAAAATGCCAAACGTATTAGAGCCAGAAAGCGCATGAAAGAAGATGGTACTAAAGTGTATGAAATTTGGGGGCCGCTATTTTTCGGATCCATAGCAGCATTCAATGAAAAATTTGATGTCAAAAACGATCCTGAAAAAGTAGAAATTGATTTTGTCGAATCGAGGATAAGTGATCATTCAGCACTTGAGGCAATTTTTAACCTGGTAAATAAATATGAGGCCGAAGGAAAATCTATTAAATTAAAACACCTTAGTGAAGATTGTAAAGTATTGCTATATAAGTCGAATCCACATTTTCACCAAGTGATTGAAGAAGCTATTGATGATCCTCGTTATCATTTAGCAGCAAACCCTGAAAAGTTTACAAAGGGGCTTTCAGAGTATAAACATCTATAAAGTACAAGTAACTTAATTTATTGATTTAATAAACCTTACAAATACTCCCTGCTATATATGTATCTTTGAAAAAAGAGAATCAATGAAAGAAAAATGTACAATGATATTTTTACTTTTGATGAGTCAGTTTTTGATGAGTCAAATTGTAATAAATGAATTTGATACTGATACACCAGGTGTAGACACACAAGAGTTTATCGAATTAAAATCAGATACTCCAAATTTTTCGTTAGATGGTTATGTGGTGGTTTTATTCAATGGTTCAGCCAGTGGAGCTGATTCGAGTTATTTAACTATCGATCTAGATGGTTTTACAACGGATGTAAATGGTTTATTATTAATTGGGAGTAATGGAGTTTCACCTGTTCCACAATTATTGATAGCTGCTGCTATAATGCAAAATGGGGCAGACGCTGTTGCTATTTATTTAGGTAGTTCTTCAGATTTTCCGGAAGGTACGCTGGCGACGACCAATAATTTGATCGATGCCTTAGTTTATGACACCAGTGATGCTGATGATACTGATCTTATGGCACTTTTAGGAATTACTGAGCAGATAAATGAAAATTTAAATGGCAATGTAACCACAGAGTCTATTCAACGTGCTAATGATGGTTCTTATTTTGTAGCAACTCCAACACCACGTCAATTGAATGATGGTAGTGGTATTGTTTTAAATGGGCTTAGCATTTCGATAGCTCAAAGTCAATATAATGAAGGAGAGAGTTTTGATATTGTGTTTGCTACAGAAGAAAATGTTGCAACTGAACTAGCTCTGAATTTTACCTTAAATAATGGAACTTTCGACGAAACGGATTATACAGGTATAATTTCTCTTGTAATTCCTGTCGGTCAAAATACTGTTAGCACAAAGATCAATTTGTTAGATGATATTGATGACGAAGGGGATGAGGTGTTGATCGTTAGCCTAAATAGTATACCACAAGCATACCTCGTCCTAAATAATAATATTGAAATACGAGTTGTTGATAATGATTTTGTTAGTGCACCTTGGGGTACTCCTGTTGATCCTACTTTTGGAATTGTTGAAAGTGCTCTACCAGCTGGATATTACAATGGTTTAAATGGTTTGGCTGATAGCCCGTTAAGACAAGCACTGCAAAATATTATTACAGATCCTAGTGTGGTCAGAGTCCAGACATATGCAGATATTATTGATATTTTAAAAGTAGCCGACCAAAACCCGGCAAATAGCAATCAAGTTTGGTTGGTGTATACAGAACAAGGAAGGGCGAAATTAGATTTTCAAACAACCTCAAATAGTGTTGGTAAATGGAATAGAGAACATACCTATCCCAGGTCACGTGGTGGATTTTTTAGTATTGAAGAAGATGATATTTCAGACGGGATAGATGTGTTTTGGGTAGCCAATGTGGATTCTTTAAGGCATGCTAATTCAGATGCTCATGCGCTAAGAGCTGCTGACGGACCGGAAAATAGTGCGAGAGGTAATTTGCATTATGGTGAATATACTGGTCCCGTAGGAACATTGGGGAGTTTTAAAGGAGATGTAGCTCGCAGTGTTTTGTATATGGATATTCGTTATAACGGTTTACAAGTGGTAAACGGATTTCCCGATATTGTTGGTCAATTTGGAGATTTAGTAACCTTGTTAGATTGGCACAGAAATGATCCTCCTGATGATTTTGAAATGAATCGTAACAATGTAGTTTTCGCTTGGCAGTTTAATAGAAATCCGTTTATAGACCACCCTGATTTGGTTGAATATTTTTGGGGAAATAAAATAGGAGAAGTTTGGAATCAAGCACTGGATATAGATGATGTAAATACTTTAGAAGTTCAAATTTATCCTAACCCGGTAAATAATAGAATTAATATTGTTGGTATGGAAGGTGAACATACGATCGCTATATTTTCTGCTTTAGGGCGACGACTAACTACGAAAAAAGTAAACGGGAATACTTCTTTTGATTTGAATTTTGCCGATGGAATTTATTTTCTCAAAATAAACTCCGATAGTAAATCGATTGTAAAGAAAATTATCATAAAATAAATTTAGAAATATATAATTTTAATGCACGCATAGATATCTCACAGCATGAAAATTTTTCAAAAAGAACTCAGAATGCCACCATACAAACGTGGGTTTCATCTAATAACAAGTAAAGTATTACGACATATACCTGAACTCGAAGAGATCAAAATGGGTATGATACAGGTGTTTATCAAACATACGTCCGCAAGTTTAACCATTAATGAAAATGCCGATTCAACTGTTAGATCCGATTTTGAAAGCCATATGAATATTATGGTACCTGAATACGCCTCATACTATCAACATAATTATGAAGGCTCTGATGATATGCCTGCACATATCAAGGCATCATTGATGGGTGCTTCTATTCAAATACCTGTTACTAATGGTAAACTAAACATAGGTACTTGGCAAGGTATTTACCTTTGTGAACATAGAGATCACGCTAGTGGCCGAAATATTATCATTACTGCTTATGGTATCTAGTTTAATACTTCTGAAATTGGTTTATATATTTTCCCTTCTGACAGCATAAACTAACTCATCTAAGTATTCGCCATTTTTGTATATAGTTTTTTCAAAACTACCTTCTAATTTAAATCCGGCTTTTTCTAATACTTTTTGAGAGCCGATATTAGTTCCAAAAGGTCGAGCAAAGATTCTCTTTATTTTAAAGGTTTTAAAACCATAATCTACCATTCGTGTTACCACCTTTGTCATAATTCCTTTTCCCCAATACATTTCTGCCAGCCAATATCCAAGTTCCATGTTCTTTAAATGTATATCTGATTGTTGATGGAGGCCAATTGCACCGGAGGCTTTCCCATTAATTTCAATCGCAAATATCTGGGGTGGATCATGTTTCAAAGTCATATTAATAAAACTTTCACCATTTTCACGGCTATAAGGATAGGGAAATTGGTCAGTTAGATTTTTTGCAATTTTTAAATTGTTGGCATATTCAACCAAATTATCAATATCATCTAACTTCCATGGTCTTAGCTTAAATTTCATTTCTATATTCCTTTTTTGCGTTGAATTAAAATTATGAATAAGACCTATTCAACTAAATATAATTGTCAAACAAACGAAGTTAGTTGATTTGGCTGATAAATTCAAACTATAGAATGATTGTCAATAAAAAACTGTAGCCCTTCATGCTCAGTTGCATTATCGATTTTTGGTAATTAGCGTATCGATTTTAGTAATTGCTCTAAAACGATTTCAACACCCTGTTCATCATTGCTTTTGGTATGAAAATTCGCCGTATTCTTAACATTTGGATGTGCATTTTCCATGGCATAACTATAATGGGCCAATGCTAACATTTCAAGGTCGTTGTTATAATCGCCAAAAACTATAGTTTCTTCTTTGCCAATACCCATTTTATCCTGAATGAGCTGCAAGGCATATCCTTTATTCGCGTTGGGTTGTGATATGTCTACCCAATGCTCTCCTGAAACCTTCACCTGCATATCATTTTCAAAATGTTTTACACCAGGATAAATATATTTTTCAGAATTTTCAAAATGATAGGCAGCTATCTTGAAAAAGTCATCTTCTACCACATTGGTCAGATCATCCACAAACGTGTATTCCGAATAATATTCTTTCAAAACAGCTAAGAATTTATCATCGTGTGTTTCAATATAAGCAGATTTTTTCCCGCAAAGGGTAAAATAAATATTGTCTATAGTTCGTAAAACAGGGATTAATTGATGAACCCTTTCATCCGGTAAGTTTATTTTTGAAAGTTCCCGACCATTTCGTGCGACGAAAGCCCCATTTTCTGCTATGATCGTAATATCATTTTTTATGGGTTCTAATTTGTCAACAATACTGTGATACTGTCTTCCGCTGGCGGCAACAAAATGTATGTTATGTTCTTTTAAATCTTGATAAAGGTCGAAGAAACGGTCACTTACCTGGCTTTTTGAATTCAGTAATGTGCCGTCCATATCGGTTACTACAAGTTTTACTTTTGATAAATCCATTTTTTGTTTTGTGAAATATAAAAATAGTATTCTGTTTTTGTTTTAGAGCATAATGAATGAAATAATGTTAAATGAAAAAATCCTGAGCGTTAAGGCCCAGGATTTCTTATATAAGCAAGAATGTTATTTTTTATTTTACCTTTTCTACAATAGCTTTAAAAGCTTCAGGGTTATTCATAGCTAAATCAGCTAAAACCTTTCTGTTTAGCTCAATATTATTGGCCTTTACTTTGCCCATAAACTGAGAGTAAGACATACCGTACTGACGGGCACCCGCATTAATACGGGTTATCCACAAACTTCTAAAATTACGTTTGTTATTCTTTCTATCGCGATACGAATAAGACATTGCTTTTTCTACCGCATTTTTGGCTACTGTATAAACGTTTTTACGTCTGCCAAAATAACCTTTGGCTTGTTTTAATATTTTTTTTCTGCGAGCTCTTTTGGCTACTGAATTTACCGATCTAGGCATAATTTTCTAATTTTTTTGAGTTAGGCAGATATGTTTCAATCATTTTATAAGCACTAACACAGGGTTATTAATTTTTTACCAAATAAACAATTCGTTTATTTTAATTTTAACATTTTCAACACATTCATTTCATCAGCTTTATGCACCAATCCAGTGTGTGTTAACTTAAGCTTTCTCTTTTTTGACTTTTTAGTCAGAATATGACTTTTGAAAGCGTGCTTTCTTTTAATTTTACCAGTACCGGTTAGCTTGAAACGCTTTTTAGCACTGGATTTAGTCTTCATTTTAGGCATCTTGTTCCTATTTTTATCTTGCTTATTATTTCTTTTTAGGAGCGATAAACATGGTCATTCGTTTACCTTCTAATCTTGGCATTTGTTCTAATTTACCATAATCTTCAAGCTCTTGGGCTAATCTTAATAATAAAATTTCACCCTTATCTTTATAGATAATCGAACGGCCTTTAAAAAAAACATACGCTTTTAATTTCGCTCCATCACTTAAAAACTTAATGGCATGTTTCTTTTTAAATTCATAGTCATGGTCATCAGTATTCGGACCAAAACGTATTTCTTTTATAACAACTTTAGTGGCTTTAGATTTTAAATCCTTTTCACGTTTTTTCTGTTCGTACAAAAACTTTTTATAATCTATTATTTTACAAACTGGTGGTGTGGCCTTAGGCGAGATCTCTACTAAATCAAGTTCTAACTCAGCTGCAAGTTGTTTTGCTTTAGCTAAAGGATAAACATCAATTTTAACATTGTCTCCCACTAAACGAACTTCTTCCGCTCTAATCTTATCATTAATTCGATGCGGATCTTCTTTAATTATTCTCCAAGGTTTTCTACCTCCTCTTCTTCTTATTGCTATAACCGTAAAATTTATACTATCCTTATGATAGTGATTAAACTAAAATTGTTGTAATGTCTTATTTATTTCTTGTTGTACTAAAGTTGAAAATGCTTCAACTGTCATTTTTCCTAAATCTTCACCTCCATGTTTCCGAACGGAAATCACCTCTTCATTTTCTTCTTGTTCACCTATAACGATCATAAATGGAATCTTCCCTACTTCAGCATCACGAATCTTCTTACCAGTCTTTTCACTCCTGTCATCTACGAGGGCGCGAATTTCGTAATTTTCTAACAAATTTAATACTTTTTTTGTATAATTTTTATATTTATCGCTAATAGGTAGTAAAATAGTCTGCTCAGGAGTTAACCAAAGTGGAAAATTACCGCCGGTATGTTCTAATAACAAAGCTATAAATCGTTCCATGGACCCAAATGGAGCCCGGTGAATCATAATTGGCCGGTGTAGTTGATTATCCGAACCTTTATAAGTGAGATCAAAACGCTCAGGTAATGTATAGTCAACCTGTATAGTACCTAATTGCCAATTTCTACCCAAGGCATCTTTTACCATAAAATCTAACTTCGGGCCATAAAAGGCTGCTTCACCACTTTCAATCACATAGGCTAAACCTTTATCTTCAGCAGCGTTAATTATTGCTTGTTCCGCTTTTTCCCAATTTTCGGGATCACCTATATATTTATCGGGATTTTCTAAATCGCGTACGGAGACTTGGGCCGTATAATTATCCAACCCTAAAGATTTTAAAACATATAAGGATAAGTCGATCACATTCTTGAACTCCTGGTCCAATTGTTCAGGAGTGCAAAAAATATGAGCATCGTCCTGGGTAAAACCACGTACTCGGGTGAGTCCATGCAATTCGCCACTTTGCTCATACCTGTATACTGTACCAAATTCAGCAAAACGTATAGGCAGGTCTTTATAAGAATAAGGTTTGTGATTATAGATCTCACAATGATGCGGGCAGTTCATAGGTTTTAATAAAAACTCTTCATTGTCCTTTGGTGTATGAATCGGTTGAAAACTATCTTCACCATATTTAGCATAATGACCTGAAGTTACATATAGTTCCTTTTGCCCGATATGTGGGGTCATTACCATTTCATAACCGGCTTTTTGTTGCGCTTTTTTTAAGAAATCTTCCAATCTGGCACGTAAGGCTGCTCCTTTAGGTAACCAAAGCGGTAAACCTTGACCTACTTTTTGAGAAAAGGCAAATAATTCCAGCTCTTTTCCTAACTTCCTATGGTCGCGTTTTTTTGCCTCCTCAAGTAATGCTAAATATTCAGTAAGTTCTTTTTGTTTTGGGAATGAGATTCCGTAAACACGAGTTAACTGTTTATTATTTTCATCACCACGCCAATACGCTCCGGCAACACTCATTATTTTTATGGCTTTGATAAACCCGGTATGTGGCAAATGTCCGCCACGACATAGATCGGTAAAATCAGCATGGTCGCAAAAGGTAATTTCGCCGTCTTCCAGGTTTTCAATCAATTCAAGTTTAAACTCATTATTTTCAGCTTTATAAAAAGCTAGAGCATCGGCCTTGGATACTTCATGCATCTTAAATTCAAATTTCTGCCGTGCAAATTCCAACATTTTATCTTCAATCTTTTTAAAATCATTATCTGAAATACTGGTATCTCCAAAATCAACGTCATAATAAAATCCCTTTTCTATCGCTGGCCCTATTGTTAATTTTGCGGTTGGATAAAAATGTAAAATTGCTTGCGCTAGTATATGTGCAGTAGAGTGCCAAAAGGCTTTTTTACCGGCATCGTCATTCCAAGTATATAGTATTAAAGATCCATCTTCTGTTAGTTTGGTAGCGGTCTCAATAACAGCATCATTAAAGCTAGCAGAAATAACATTTCTGGCCAGGCCTTCACTAATACTTTTTGCAACTTCCATAGGAGTACTGTTTTTAGGAGTCTCCTTAACTGATCCGTCGGGTAATGTAATCTTTATCATTTTGTAATACTAAAAATAAGGTGCAAAGATATTCAAATCTCTTAATTAATAAGGTAAAAAAATACGTATAAATAGAAAAAGAATTTAACGATGCCTGTCCTAATGAATTTCTTAGCTAGACAGGAGTTAAGATTGTGATAGACTGTCACTATCTGGTAAATTAATTTAAAATTAGGTGATACATTTTTTATGGCGTTACCTCACTTTTGGTGAGGCCGCGCTATTCATTATATCTTTTAATACTGTCCTAGGGTCTCGATAGTTTCAGTATCACTCGAATTTAAACGAAAGCTTTTAAACATTATTAAGTGTTTGCTGAACTGATATTAGTATTAAAAGGATGCCATTCCTATCGCTAACGCAGACCGACGAACAATTAATTTACCGATAATATAATCGTAAAGTACTGTAAATAAAATTATTAAAAATACAATTAAAAAATAGTGGAAAAAAGATTGATAAAAGGTTGTCAGAAAGGAAAAAGGATTTACATTTGCACCCGCAATGAAAATTAATTCTTAGACTTAGGATTGTCAAATAAGATAAACTTATAGAATAAAAATTTAAATAGTTGTAAAATAAAATTGCCAGATAAAAAAAGAGTTTTATCTTTGCAGTCCGAAACAAAAAAAGGCTTAGAAATAAGTCTTATTTTTTCGCCAAAGTTCATTGAAAGATTAAAGAATTGACAGCGTAAAATTGAGTAAGACTATGGTTTAGTTACTGTAGATTTTTTTTGAGGCTTTTCATTAGGAAAAC
>Ga0209633_10000457_pt1 | contig 47746 bp, 41 predicted proteins | sample Cruoilmetagenom1_FD_187290 | JGI IMG/M metagenome (GOLD analysis project Ga0209633, IMG submission 187290) | Oil polluted marine microbial communities from Coal Oil Point, Santa Barbara, California, USA - Sample 1 (SPAdes) (version 2) | ecosystem: Environmental > Aquatic > Marine > Oil seeps ... | reverse complement strand
ATATATTGATGAAAAAATTAAAATTAGCAAGTAAAAAAACCGGAATTAAAAATATTGCTATTGCAGGTGGTGTTTCTGCTAATTCTGAAATAAGAGAAACTCTAAAAGCATGTGAAAATTCTTTAGGATGGACAACCTATATCCCAAATTTTGAATATACAACGGATAATGCTGCAATGATAGGAATTGTAGGGTATTTCAAATATTTAAACAATGATATTGATGAAGAAAATACCTTAGCAACCTCTAGGCTAAAAATAAATGATTAGAAAAGTTCCTATTTTTCTTATTCAAACCAATTAATCATATCAATTCATTCCTATCCATATAAAGAAGGAGCTTTTAATTTTTTAGATGCAAAAGCTTAAAAAAATTATATAATTATTTGATCAATAGCTTTTTAAACCAAACTAGAAGCAATCCTTTTATAAATACCTTTTTCAAGTTTTTCTCGAATTGATGAAAAAGCAATAATCGTTGCTTCAACATCTTCCAAATTATGTGCAGCTGTTGGAATTAATCTTAATAAAATCATTCCTTTTGGAATTACAGGATAAACAACTATGGAGCAAAATATTTTATGATTTTCACGAAGATCATTAACCATTGCCATAGCTTCTGGAATATTTCCTTCAAGAAAAACCGGAGTTACACAAGTATTTGTTTTACCAATATTAAAACCTTTTTCTTTTAAACCATCTTGCAAAGCATTAACATTTTGCCATAATTTACTACGAAGTTCAGGCATAGTTCTAACCATGTCTAACCTTTTTAAGGCTCCTTTGACCATCGCCATTGGTAATGATTTGGCAAACATTTGTGACCGCATGTTATATTGTAAAAACTTTATCACATCTTTATCTCCGGCAAAAAACGCTCCAATTCCAGCCATCGATTTTGCAAAAGTTGCAAAATAAACATCAATTTCATCTTGTATTCCTTGCTCTTCACCTGCACCAGCACCAGTTTTTCCTAAAGTACCAAAACCATGGGCATCATCAACAAGTAATCTAAAGTTATATTCTTTTTTAAACGAAACAATTTCTTTTAACTTCCCTTGTTCGCCACGCATACCAAATACACCCTCACTTATAACTAATATCCCTCCATCATTTTCATCGGCTATTTTTTTGGCTCTTTTTAAATTCAACTCAAAGCTCTCGATATCATTATGTCGAAAAGTAAATCTTTTACCATGATGTAATCTAACCCCATCAATAATACAAGCATGAGAATCCATATCATAAACAATAACATCATTTTTTGTTACCAAAGCATCAATTGCAGATACCATTCCTTGGTATCCAAAATTTACTAAATATGCATTTTCTTTATTTACAAAAGCCGCACATTCTTTTTCTAGTTGTTCATGGTATTCTGTATGACCACTCATCATCCTTGCTCCCATTGGATAAGCCATTCCATATTCATTGGCTGCTTCTGCATCTGCTTTTCTAACATCCGGATGATTTGCTAAACCTAGATAATCATTAATACTCCAAGTTATAACCTCCTTACCATTAAATTTCATTCGATTTGAAATAGGACCTTCCAATTTTGGAAACACATAGTAACCTTCAGCTTGTTTAGCCCATTTACCTAAGGGGCCTTTATCTTTAATTATTCTTTCAAATAAATCTTTCATCCTATGTTTAATTTAGTATTTAAATTTAACTTTTGTTAATGATAATAAATGCAAAAATAAGAATTTTAATAACTTCAATCACATACAATTCTTATTGGTTTTTAACATTTTTATTCTCAAAATACTTATTCAGTTATCCCTTCTAAATCGAATAAAAAGGAATAATCTTTAGCTATTTCTTTTAAAGCATCAAACCTTCCAGACGCACCGCCATGACCTGTTTCCATATTGGTATGTAACAACAATACATTATTGTCCGTTTTTAATTCTCTTAATTTTGCTACCCATTTTGCAGGTTCAAAATATTGGACCTGTGAATCATGTAATCCAGTTGTAACCAGCATATTGGGGTAAGGGTGCGCTTTTACCTGATCGTATGGTGAATAGGATAACATATAATCATAGGACTCTTTGTTTTTTGGGTTTCCCCACTCGTCAAACTCACCGGTCGTTAAAGGAATACTTTCATCTAACATGGTAGTTACAACATCAACAAAAGGTACGGCAGCAATAATTCCATTATACAACTCTGGATTCATATTGACAATTGCTCCCATTAATAACCCTCCTGCAGAACCACCTTCTGCATATAAATGTCTGGCTGATGTATATTTATTATCTATTAAATACTTTGAAGCATCTATAAAATCATTAAACGTGTTTTTTTTGTTAAACATCTTTCCATCCTCATACCATGCTCTGCCTAAATATTCACTTCCCCTAATATGAGCAACTGCAAAAATAAAACCTCGATCTAATAAACTTAATCGAATCGAACTAAAACGATCATTTATCGTATGACCATAAGACCCATACGCATATAATAATAAAGGCGTATTTATATTTATCTTAGATTCTTTATGATACACCATTGATATCGCTACTTTCTTTCCGTCTCTTGTATTAGCCCAAACTCTTTCACTTTTATAATTATTCTTATCAAATTTACCTCCTAAAACTTCTTGTTCCTTTTTTACATCTTTAGATTTTTCTATCATGTTAAAATCTATAACAGAACTAGGAGTTGTTAAAGAACTATAACTATATCTAAGAATATTTGTGTCAAAATCAGGGTTAGAGGATACTGAAATAGAATAAGTTTCTTCATCAATAGGAAGATAATAATCAGCTTTCTCATCCCAGTTTTTAACTCTGATTTTATTCAAGCCATTATTTCTTTCTTCTAAAACTAAGTAATCTTTAAAAATAGAAACCTCTTCTAATAAAACATTATCTCTGTGTGGTATTACATCAACCCAATTATCTTTTTCTGTTTTTGAAACCGGAGTTTTCATTAATTTAAAATTTGTTGCTCCATCTTTGTTCGTCAAAATATAAAAACTATCATCAAAATGTGCAACACTATATTCCAACTCGCGTTCTCTAGGCTGAATAATTTTAAAATCTTCATTTGGAGAGTCGGCTTCTACAAATCTGTATTCGTTTGATAAGGTATTATAGCAACCTATTATGATATACTTTTTCGACTTAGTTTTATAAACAAAGGTCCCAAAAGTATCATCTTTTTCTTCATAAATTAGCACATCTTCTGATGCATCCGTACCTAAAACATGTTTGAAAATTTTATCGCTTCGTAAAGTTACCGGATCTTTTTTTGTGTAAAAAACTGTTTTGTTATCATTTGCCCAAGCAGAGCCTCCTGTTGTGTTTTTAATTACTTCAGGATAAATTTTACCGGTTTCTAAATTTTTAAATTGCAAATCATATTGCCTTCTACTTATCGTATCAACTGCAAAAGAAGCTAATTTGTTATTTTCACTCACATTTAAACCTACCAAGGCAAAATATTCATGCCTTTCTGCCATTTTATTAACATCAATAATAATTTCTTCTTTGCTTTCTAGATTTTCTTTTTTTCTTGTATGAATTGGATATTGTAAACCTGTTTCATAACGAGTTATATAAAAATAACCATTTCTTTTATAAGGTACCGATTCGTCATCCTCTTTAATCCTACCTTTCATCTCTTCAAAAAGATTTTCTTGAAATTTTTTAGTATGATTTGTTAGTTTATCATAATATGCATTCTCTGCATTTAAATAATCTATTACTTTTGGGTTTTCTCTTTCATTCAACCAATAATAATTATCTACTCTAACATCATTATGAATTTTCAATTCTTTAGGTATTTTCTCAGCTTTTGGAGTTGATTCTTTTTCTTTTTCTATCATTTCTTCATTTTTACAAGAAGTGGTAAAAATAAGTGATAAAACAATTGTAATTAAAAATAATTTATTCATTTTTTAAGATTTATAAACTAACTAATTTATTAACTTTGTGTATTAACTTTTTAAAGGTAACAAATTTTATATTAATGTATAAATTAAAAGATTATGCTTGGTGATTTACAAGGAATGATGGCAAAATTAAAAGAAGCTCAAGCCAAAGTTGAGGAAACAAAAGAAAGATTAAACACGGTCATGGTAGATGGTGATTCTGGAAACGGATCTGTTGTTGTGACGGTAACTGCCAATAGAGAGGTCAAAAATATTGCAATAGACGATGAACTTTTAGAAGACAAAGAAGCATTGGAGGATTATTTAATTATTGCACTTAACAAAGCTATTGTAAAAGCAAATAACATCAATGAATCTGAAATGGCAGCTGCAGCAAAAGGAGGTTTACCAGATATTCCAGGAATGGATATGTTTAAATAAGGTTTAATTAAAATAGAGATTATTAATAGTTAAATAATTAACTTATTACTTAAATTGTAATTATATTTATGTGTAACAGTTTTAATAAAAAATTCTTAGATGAGGCTGCAAAGACTTACCAAAATGATGATGATCAAGAAATTGAATTGAGTCATGAATATTTTATGAATGAAGCGGTAAAAAGTGCCATTCACGGAATGAATAACAATGAAGGAGGTCCATTTGGCTGTGTAATTGTAAAAGATGGTAAAATAGTTGGTAAAGGAAATAACAAAGTAACTTCCACCAATGATCCAACAGCTCATGCAGAAGTACAAGCTATACGAAATGCTTGCAAAAATCTTAATTCATTTCAATTAGATGGATGTATTATCTACACATCATGTGAACCTTGCCCAATGTGTTTAGGAGCTATTTATTGGGCTCGACCTAAAAAAGTATTTTTTGGAAGCAATAAAACAGATGCTGCCAAAATAGGTTTTGATGATGCTTTAATTTATAAAGAATTGCCATTAAAATTTGACAAACGAAGTATTGAATTTGAGCAAATTGATAGAAAAAATGCGATAAAAGCTTTTGAATTGTGGGAAGAAAAAGAGGATAAAACAAAGTATTAATTTTAATAGTATTCAAAATGAAAAAGACAGGTATATGGTTGGATCAAAAAGAAGCCAATATTATAACACTTATTGGAGATATTGTTAATAGTAAAACTATTCATTCTGATATTGAAACTAGAGAGCGATTTGAAGGTGAAACAAAAGCGTTTGGTAGGTTTGGAGATCAATTTTTAAATAATGAAAAAAGTAAAAAGAATAAGATCAACGATCAAACTACTAAATATTTAAATTTAATTATTAAAGAAATTGAACAAACAGACGAGATTCTTATTTTTGGACCTGCTCAAACTAAAATAAAGCTAGAAAATCTAATTCAAAATAATGCTAATATATCTTCAAAATTAGTAGAAGTTCAAAAAGCTGAGAATATGACGGAAAATCAAAAAGTGGCTTATGTGAAAAAGTTTTTTAACAACTAGTTTTATGGGCAATACAGGTTGTGTATTTAATTTTAAAATCAAACTAAGATGGATTAAACTCCTCTACTTAAAAGTTTAATTCGATTATAATACTTTTCATATTCAATTTCGGCTAATTTTTTATCTCTTTTTTTTGAGCTAACTAGCTTTTCATTTTTACCAATTTGATTGAAATTTTGATTTTTTTCAGTTTTCGGGGACTTCATGTTATAGCAATTTATTTTTTAATTATTTGATTAAAAGCCTAATAAATAGATTCAAAATCAAAATGTAATTGCTAGCATAACGTAATTAATGTTACATTTATTATAGATATCTGCTTTTAATAATTTGCAAATGATGTAGTAAATGACCCGAAGTAACATATCCTAATGCCCTAACTGACATTACACTGCCACTCGCTTTTCCTTGAAGTAAAAAGGTGTTTTCAGTAAAACTTTTATATAAAAAAATGGTTGATTTCCTTAACACAGAAAACTCTTCTAATAATTCTTTAAAATCTCGTTGATTTGCATTAGATGCCGTAACGAAGTCATTCTCATCGAAACCACTTAAATCTGTTTCATCATTTCTGGCAAAACGTAAAGCTCTATAATTAAAAACTCTTTCGGCATCAATAATATGTTGAACTAGTTCTTTGATTGTCCATTTGCCATTAGCATATCTATAAAGTTGCTTTTCTTTATCCATAGTATTTAATACTTTAAACGCTTTTTGGAATGAGTCTTCCAAATTTTCAATAAGACTCTTATCATTCTTATTAATTTGGTCTATGTATGGTTGATAAAATGATGCGTATTCGATATTTTCAATTTTTTTTGACATAAGTATAATTTTACAACCAAAATAAATCTATTTATTCTAATTAAACCAATAAATCATAGGTTTGATTTGCAATTTCAATTTCTTCGTTAGTGGGAACAACCAAAATTTTAGCTTTAGAGGAGTTGGTATTTATTTCACGTATTTTATTTGATCTTATTTTATTCTTCTCCCCATCCAATTCTAAACCTAAGTAATCCATATTGTTACATACTAAATCTCTGATATAATCAGAATTCTCTCCTATTCCAGCAGTAAAAATAATTGCATCAAGCCCATTCATAATAGATGCATAAGAACCAATATATCTTTTAATTCTATAAGCATTCATTTGTAATGCTTGTAGACAATTTTTATTTCCATTTTTAGCTTCTTCTTCAATTTCACGCAGGTCACTAAATCCTGTTAAACCAAGCATCCCACTTTTCTTTTGCAACATTTTGTTTACTTCGTCAATGCTATACCCCAATGATTTAACTAAATAAAAAATTACCGATTGATCAATATCACCACTTCTAGTCCCCATGATCAAACCATTCATTGGTCCAAACCCCAAAGTATGGTCAATACTTTTACCCTTATTAATAGCTGTCATACTACAACCGTTTCCTAAATGAATGGTTATAATTTTTGTATCATCTCTTTTCAAGTATTCATTGGTCTTTTCGGAAACATATTTATGGCTGGTTCCATGAAAACCATATACTCTAATTTGGTTTTCGTCTAAAAATTTATTTGGAATAGCATATTTATATGCAACTTCCGGAATGGTTTGATGAAAAGCTGTATCAAAAACAGCAATCTGTTTTGCTTTTGGAAATATTCTTTCCGAAACTTCTATACCAACAAAATTTGGTGGATTATGTAAAGGTGCTAATTCGAATAATTCCTTTATTTTATTCTTAACATTATTATCGATTAAGGTAGTTTTAGAAAAAGAACTTCCGCCGTGAACTACCCTATGCCCTATTGCATCAATCTCATCAACATTTTTTAAAACCCCTGTTTTTTTGTCCAACAATGAATTCGAAATTTTTTCTAATCCAATTTGATGATTCGGAATTTGATGAACTTCTTCTAATTTAAAATCAGTAGTTTTAAAATGAACTTTAGAATTCTCTAAACCAATTCTTTCAATCATTCCTGAACAAACCACTTTTTTAACCGGCATCTCAATCAATTGAAATTTTATTGAAGAACTACCTGAATTAATAACTAATATTTTCATATTCATCAACTTAACTATGTAAGATTACTCTGGTTTTTTCTTTCCAACATTTATAGGAAACACTCCTTGTTTTTTTTATAAACCTTGGGCTTGTATTGCTGTAATAATAACGGTATTAAAAACGTCATCTACTGTGCAACCTCGGCTCAAATCGTTTACTGGTTTATTCAAACCTTGTAACATTGGTCCAATTGCAATAGCACCTGTTTCTCGTTGTACTGCCTTATAGGTATTATTTCCGGTATTCAAATCCGGAAAAATCAATACACTCGCTTGACCTGCTACTTTAGAATCAGGTAATTTACTTTTTCCAATTTTCTTATCTACAGCCGCATCATATTGAATTGGCCCTTCTATTTTTAATTCAGGATGAGATTTTTTTACAATTTCCGTAGCAGTTTTCACACGATCAACATCTTCACCTTTGCCAGACGTTCCAGAAGAATAAGATAACATGGCAACCTTAGGCTCAATGCCAAAAGCATTACTCGAATGTGCCGATGAAATTGCAATTTCTGCTAACTGTTCCGATGTTGGATTAGGGTTTATAGCGCAATCTCCAAATACAGAAACCCGATCCTCTAAGCACATAAAAAATATGGAAGAAACAACCGATACATTTGGTTTAGTTTTTATAAACTGTAATGCCGGGCGAATTGTATGCTGTGTTGTGTGAGCCGCACCAGAAACCATCCCATCTGCATGTCCTTTGTAAACCATCATAGTACCAAAATAAGAAACATCAGCCATCAAATCTTTAGCTGTATCATAATTCATGTTCTTATGCTTTCGCAATTCCAAAAGTGTATGGATGTATTCTTCACTTCTATCCGAATTGACCGGATTTATAATACTAACTTTATCAAATCTAAATGGGATATTTAGTTTTGATACTGTTTTTTTAATTTCCTTTTCATTCCCTAATAAAGTAATATCAACAATATTTAACCCTATAAGTCTAGCTGTTGCACGTAATATTCTTTCATCATTTCCTTCAGGTAAAACTATATGTTTTCTATTTTTTTTCGCTCTATTAATTAAATTATATAGAAACATTCGAGGTGTAATTCCTTCTGATTCCGTTTTTACAAGTTTTTTACCTAATTCACTCACGTTGATATATTTTTCAAAAGTGCTAAGTGAGGTATAAATTCTTTGCTTGTTTTTTGCATAAATATGAGATCGAATATCTCCAATCTCATTGGCAACTTCATACGTTCCTTTTTTAACAGATATTATTGGAACAACCTGAGACAAACCTTTAATCAATTTTAAAATTGCTTTTTCAGGTTTTAACCCTCCTGTCAAAACAATTCCAGAAATTTTTGGGTAATTGGATGAATTATTAGCTTGTAAAGCACTTAAAATTACATCAGCTCTATCTCCTGGTGTAATTACCAAACAATCATCTTTTAAATATTTTATAAAATGACGCAATTGCATAGCTCCAACAACAAAACTTCCAATTTGATGATTTAAATATTTTTTACCAAATAAAACCTTTGCCTCCAATTCATCAACAATTTCTTTCATTGTTGGATTATCAAGCCAATCTACAAGAGGAATCGCATAAACAAAAATATCTGAAGGTAGTTTTTGTTTTATAGCTACAACAACCTGTTCTAATTGATCTATATCTGTTTTATTCGTAACTACTGCCAATACTTTTACATCTTTTTCAACAAAAGAATCGTAAGCCAAATTCAAATTAGACTCAATTTCATCAATACTTTTATCTTTCCCATTACCAACAATAATTGTTGGAATTCCTAAATTTTTTGCTATTAATACATTAATATCTAATTCAATAAATATACCTTCACCTGAAAAATCTGTTCCTTCAACCAATATAAAATCAAATCTATCTTCAATAGCTTTATATTTCTCAATAATTGAATCAATTATTTCATCTTCTAGACCATTAGTTTTTTTCTGAATTACTTCATGACCAGTTACAGCATAACACTCTTCGTAATCCATTTTTAAATCAAAATGAGACAATACGGTTTCAATATGATTGTCTTTTTTTCCATCTGGCTCAAAATCTATAATTGGTCTGAAATACCCAACTTTATTCGTTTTACCTAATAGCATTCGCATCAATCCTAAGGTAATGATTGACTTGCCGCTTTTATGCTCACTAGTGGCAATATAAACCGCTTTACTCATGATAATTTATTTTATGCAAAGATACTTTATATTACTTTTTTACCTCATCAAAAAATGATAATTTTTAAGAAATAAAGCTTACAATTTTTAAAAAAAACTTAACTTTAAATTTTTGAATAATTAAACCATTATGACTACAATTATTACCAATATAAAAGAGCTTTTACAAGTTAGAAATAAAAATATTGAGCAAGTTTCGGGACCAGAAATGAAAATACTTCCCACAATTAAAAATGCGTTTCTAATTTTAAAAGATGATAAGATCTTTGATTTTGGTGAAATGGGAAATTTACCATTGCTCAAAGCGGATAAAAATATTGACGCTACTGATAAAATTGTATTGCCTTGCTGGTGCGATTCTCATACACATATAGTTTATGCCGGTAACAGAGAAAATGAATTTGTTGATAGAATAAATGGTTTAACTTATGAAGAAATAGCAATTAATGGAGGCGGGATTTTAAATTCGGCGGTAAAACTACAAAACACTTCTAAAGATGATTTATTTGAACAAGCATCTAAACGATTAGAAGAAATTATGAAGTTGGGCACAGGCGCAGTGGAAATTAAATCTGGTTATGGATTGACTTTTGATGCGGAAATTAAAATGCTTCGTGTAATTAAAAAATTATCAGAACTATACCCAATCCAAATAAAAGCAACCTTTTTAGGAGCACATGCTTTTCCAAAAAAGTTTAAAAAAAATAAAGAAGCCTATGTCGATCTAATTTGCGACAAAATGATTCCTTTTATAGCAAAAGAAAAACTTGCAGAATTTATTGACGTATTTTGTGAAACTGGGTATTTTACGACCGAACAAACTGAAAGAATATTAAAAACAGGAAAGGAGTATAAATTAATTCCAAAAATTCATGTAAATCAATTTACAAGTATAGGAGGAGTACAGGTGGGTATAAAATTTAATGCTTTAAGCATTGATCATTTAGAAATCATGACCGATCAAGATATAGAAGATTTGAAAAGCAGCACTACAATGCCAGTTGCACTACCTACTTGTTCTTATTTTTTGAGCATTCCATATACTCCGGCTAGAAAAATAATAGACAATAATTTACCTCTAGCATTGGCAAGTGATTATAATCCTGGATCTACTCCAAGTGGAAATATGAATTTTGTTGTTTCTACTGCTTGTATTAAAATGAAGATGACACCCGAAGAAGCCATTAATGCTGCTACAATTAATGGTGCTTATGCCATGAATTTGAGTAAGACACACGGAAGTATTTCAAAAGGAAAAAAAGCAAATATAATCTTAACAAAACCCATACCCTCTTACAATTATATACCTTATGCTTTTGGAAGTAATTTGATTGATAAGGTAATGATTGATGGCAAATTTATTTAGTAACTTGAATTCTCTTTTTTGAAATCTAATAATATTATCAAAACTATTCTATTATTCTTTGTAAATTTGCAAACTTAATTATCCTTCAAATATGTCAGAAAAATCTGTTATCATACCAAGAACTAAAAAGCCTGAATGGTTAAGGGTAAAGCTTCCTATTGGAAAAAAATACACAGAACTAAGAGGTATTGTTGACAAATATAAACTTAACACAATTTGCACTAGTGGTAGTTGTCCAAATATGGGAGAATGTTGGGGAGAAGGAACTGCAACATTTATGATTCTAGGAAATATTTGTACTCGCTCTTGTGGATTTTGCGGTGTAAAAACAGGAAAACCTGAAAGTGTAGAATGGGACGAACCTGAAAAAGTTGCAAGATCCATTTACTTGATGAAAATAAAGCATGCTGTTATTACCTCAGTAGATAGAGATGATCTAAAAGATGGAGGATCAATTATTTGGGCTGAAACTGTTCAAGCCATTAGAAGAGCGAATCCTGATACAACTCTTGAAACATTAATTCCGGATTTTAGAGGAATTAAATCAAACATCGACAGATTGATTGAAGTTAAACCTGAAATAATATCACACAACCTTGAAACTGTAAGAAGACTTACACGAGAAGTTAGAATTCAAGCTAAATACGACAGAAGTTTAGAAGTCTTGAAATATATTAAAGATAAAGGGCAAGAAAGGACTAAATCAGGTATCATGCTTGGATTAGGAGAAACTGAAAATGAAGTTATTAAAACATTGCAAGATCTTAAAAATGCAAAAGTTGATATTGTAACCATTGGACAATATTTACAGCCAAGTAAAAAGCATTTACCCGTGAGTGATTTTATAGCCCCGGATCAATTTAAAAAATATCAAAAAATTGGATTGGAATTGGGCTTTAAACATGTTGAAAGTGGTGCTCTTGTAAGATCTTCCTATCGTGCACATAAACATCTTCTATAAAAACGATATTTATAAATTTATTAACAGTAATTTAACAATATATTTTCTATTTGGCACGTATTTTGCAATATTCTTAATCGAAGCAAAGTTCCCCAAATTTTGTTTTCATTATGATTAATTTTGAGTTAGTAAGCTAAAAGCACCTCTTTCAAAGAGGTGCTTTTTTATTCTATTTCAATCTTATCATTGAGAATTAAATAAAAAAACCTTTCATTTTTATAACATTGTGAATGTTTTAACAAAATATATTCGTTTTACATAACAAATATCTTGTATTATTGCATAATATATCTTACCTTAGGGTCAAGAATCAAAATTCCCACTAATTTTGTATTCATTAAGATTAATTTTGAGTTAGTAAGTTAAAGCATCTCTTTTAAGAGGTGCTTTTTTTATGGAGTAATTAATGGCATAGTTTTTAACTACCATTCTGAAACAAATTCTTGAACCAATTTGCCTACTTTTTTCTCTGAAGCTTTTGCGGCTACTTGAACAGCTTCATGCGAAACCTCTTCAACATGCCCTTCAATACCAAGGTCTGTTATTACAGATATACCAAAACATTGCATATCCATATGTTTTGCTACAATTACTTCAGGAACGGTACTCATCCCAACTGCATCAGCTCCCATCAAACTAACCATTTTGTATTCGGCAGGCGTTTCAAAGGTTGGTCCTTGTAAAGCTAAATATATCCCTTTTTGAATTTTTATTTTATTCTCTTTTGCAATACTCTCCATAGCAGAAACCATTTTTTTATTATACGGCTCGTGCATATCAACAAATCTTGGTCCAAACCTATCATCATTCAAACCTCTTAATGGGTGTTCTGGCATCATATTAATATGATCCGTTATTATCATTATATCTCCAACATTAAAATCAGGATTTACACCCCCTGATGCATTCGATACAATTAAATTTTCAATTCCAAGATATTTCATCACACGAATAGGAAAGGTTAATTCCTCCATTTTCCATCCTTCATAATAATGAAATCTTCCTTGCATTGCAATTACATTCTTATCACCTATTTTACCATATATTAAGGTGCCCGAATGTCCTGATACTGTAGAAATTGGAAAATTTGGAATATCTTTATAAGCAATGCTTTTTTTAACATCTATCCAATCCACAAAACTTCCTAAACCAGTACCAAGTACAATTCCAAAATCCGGATTTGTAATACCTTTTTCCTTTAAAAATTTAACTGTTTCCTGCGTTTTGTTGTACATAGTTTAATATTAATTTGTTAAAATCCTCCTCATTATCTAAAAACTTCGTTTTGATTGGAAGATAATATATGTTTTTTTGATTGACCGTAAAATTACGAACATAATCTTTTTCGGTAGTAAGAATAATTTTTTTATTTGATTTTAATGATTCAAAACTATTCCTTATTTTTTTCTTATCCGATTCTGTAAAATCATGATGATCGGGATATTTTAAATGTTTAAATTTAATATTATTAACATTTAAAAACTGTTCTAAAGGTTTTGGTTTTGCTATTCCGGTCACCAATAAAACATCAAACTTTTCTAATTCTAAAACATCAATTTTATCTTTATCATTTACGACTTGATTATGATATTCTATTGCGCTAAAAAAAATAGTTTGATTTAATTCGGGTTGTAACTTTTGGGCAATTCTAAACTGATCTTCATCATTAAGATCTTCAGGGCATTTTGATACAACAATAACTTGTGCTCTTTTTGCACCATCCACTTTTTCTCTCAAATTACCTGATGGTAACATAGAATCATCAACATATAAATTTTGATGGTCTGTTAGTAAAATAGTAAATCCAGGGTTTACTTTTCTATGCTGAAATGCATCATCCAATAATATCACTTCAGGTGGAGTTTCTAATTGTTGTAATTGATTGATACCGTTTACTCTATCTGCATCAACCGCTACTATAATATTATTAAATTTTTTATAAAATTGAAAAGGCTCGTCTCCCAATTGATCAGATGTCGAATTTTCATTGGCCAATTGAAAACCTTTTGATTTTCTTTTGTACCCTCTGCTTAACACCGCAATTCTATAATCTTTCTTCAATAACCTAACTAAATATTCGATTTGTGGAGATTTACCAGTACCTCCTACATTTAAATTACCAACGACAATAGTAGGAATTGTAAAAGAAGTTGAATTTAAAACTCCTTTTTCATAAGCTTTGTTCCGGGCATTTACAACCTCTCCATAAAGTAAGGATAATGGATATAATATTTTACGAATTTTACTCAATCTTAACTCTTAATTAATTATTACAAAGACAAATGTAGTATTTAAAAAGATACATGATCAACAATTTCCAAACCATATCCTACCATTCCTACACGTTTACCCGAATATTTACCATTCGAAATTAAGCGAATTTTATTTATATTTAGATTGTGTAATATTTGCGCTCCAATACCAAAATCCTTCTCGTCCATCTTCACAATAGGGTCTAAACCATCTAAATTTGCGTCTTTATTTTTTAATTGTTTTAATCTATTAATTAAATCATACGATTGGTATTCTTGATTTATGAATACTATTGCTCCTTTACCTTCTTTATTGATTAAATCAAACATTTTACTCAATTGATCATCTGGATTATTAGTTAAAGTACCAATAATATCATTGTTTATTAAAGTAGAATTAACGCGAACTAAAACCTCTTCCCCTATTACCCAATTACCTTTTGTCAAGGCGATATGAACCTGATTGTTATTGGTTTGCTTAAAAGCTCTTAAACAAAATTTACCAAATCTGGTTTCCAAGGAAAAATCTTCAATTTTATCAATTAATGAATCATGCTGTAAACGGTACGCTACTAATTTTTCAATTGAAATAATCTTAAGATCGAATTTTTTTGCAACTTCCATTAACTGTGGCAATCTTGCCATGGTACCATCTTCATTAAGAATTTCGACCAATAAACCTGCGGGTTGTAATCCTGCTAATCTAGCAAGGTCTATTGCTGCCTCTGTATGGCCTGTTCTTCTCAGTACACCACCTTCTTTGGCTCTTAAAGGAAAAATATGACCTGGTCTTCCTAAATCTCCTGGCACCGTTTTATCTAAAGTTAGGGCTTTTACTGTTTTAGCTCGATCATGAGTGGAGATTCCTGTAGTACATCCATCACCTATTAGATCAATAGAAACAGTAAACTGGGTATTATGTAATACTGTATTCTTACCTACCATTAAATTTAAATCTAATTCATCACATCTGTTTTCTGTCAATGGTACACAAATCAAACCTCTCCCATTGGTTGCCATAAAATTTATCATTTCAGGAGTAACCATTTCGGCCGCAGCGATAAAATCACCTTCATTTTCTCTATCCTCATCATCAACTACTATAATCAATTTACCATTCTTAATATCCTCAATAGCATCTTCTATGGTATTTAATTCAATCTTAGTTTTGTTAAAAGTTTCCATTTATAATTTAGGTTTTATCTGTATCTAATTTAAAGAGTTTATTTATAAAATTTGTAACGGGCTGTAAGATGGCATCAATATTAAATATACCTTTATCTTTTGTTGCTCTAATCATTAGAAAAATACCAAAGGGTAATAAAACAAAAGTTGCCAACCAACCTCCAAATGCTGGGGAAACCGTGTTAGATTCTGCCATATTTTTTCCCAAAGTTGAAATGAAAAAGTATATTACAAAAATAATTATTGCCATAATCATGGGTAACCCAAAACCACCTTTTCTAATGATTGACCCTAAAGGAGTTCCAACAAAAAACAAGACCAAACAAGCTAATGAAAAGGCGATTCGTTTATGAAACTCCGTATCGTAACCATTGATTATTTTTTGCTTATTTTTTAAGGTCTCTTTAAAACTTCTAATGTTATCTAAATTTCCTTCAACAGCAATATGAGCATTATTTACTACCAAGCTTTTATTCTTTTCATCAAAGTTTTCTAAAATATCACTATTTAATTTTGAGTTTGGAATACTGTCTTTTATTAGTGTATTTGCCTTTAACATTTTATACAACCTCAACGATCTATTTTCAATAAAACTATGATAAGGTGATTGTAATGAATCAACATAGAATTGTAATTGATTTAAACTTAGCATTTCTTTACCTGTCTTATATTTTAAATCATCGGGGTCGAAATTACCAATTTTAGAAATATCAATATTTATTTTATATGTATCGAAACTTGCTTTTAAAGCCGGAACTCGTTTTCGTTGTTCTAAAGTTTTTCTTTGGCCCTTAATCTCTTCATTATAGTGTCCTTCTTCTAATACTAATGTTAAATACCTACTCCCTTCCTCTGAAATAATTTCACCTTTTTTTGCTGTAATTACTTTATTATTAATATTATTTGATTTCAATTCATAGATAAGAACATCTTTCAAAAGATTCTCATCTTCTCCATATTTTTCTTTAAATTTGATACTATAACCGGGTATCTCGGTATTAAATGTTCCTGCCACCAAAGCCAATCCTGGCTCTTTCATTTTCATATTATAAACCAAATTTTTTGATTTTAATGAAGCGTAAGGAAAAATATAATTCAAAAACAAAAAGTTTAGTCCACTTAGAAAAAACATTAATACAACCAGTGGCCTAATAAATCTTTGCAAAGAAATTCCTGCAGACTTAACTGCAGCAAATTCATAATTTTCAGACAAGGTACCAAGAGCCATGATGGATGATAATAAGATTGCTATTGGTAAAGCAGTAGGAACCATCATTAATGCAATATATCCTAAAAACTTAAAAATGATAACAATATCAATACCTTTACCCGCAATTTTATCGAATTGCAACCACAAGGCTTGCATAATAAGTACGAATAAGATGATAAAAAAAGTCGCCAAAAAAGGCGTAAGAAAACTCTTAAGTATGTATTTATTTAAAATTCTCATTAACCAAATTAAGTAATTAAGAATTAATTGTTAATAATGTACCCTAAATCTTCATACTTTGCTTTATCAAATGTAAACAAAGAAGAATCTAGGGTTTGATTGGTTTTTACTTTTTTTGCGGTTAAAATCGTATCTGTTCCGTTTTTACCATTTTCAATGATTTGATATATATGTTTATTTTTCACATCTATACCAACTAAGACTGAATTTATTTCAGAATTTGTATCAATAGGAATCAATTTTACAAACTGTATTTTTTTTCCATTAATCGTGCTTACTTTATCCAAGTTATACATATACCCACTTTTATAAAATGAAAAAATCTTTGATGGAGTCATTGTATTTTTATTATCGATATCGACATTTGAAACATTAACTTCTTCATTTTCTGGAATTATAGTATATGTTTTTGATCCATCATAAAATTGAGTAGAGCCAAATAAATTTACTAAATATTTTTCTCCTTGAATAATAACATCTCCACTTAATTCTTGCTGCACATCTTCTGTTTTATTATTTAAAACATAATCGAAATCAACCAGCACATTATTATAAGAACTCATGTTTGTTGAAACATCATCTAACAATTTTTTTGACCCATCATTTTGTGAAAATACAGTGAAAAAAGTAAAAAAGATTAAACTAAATTTTATATAATTCTTCATTTAAATAAATATTAATTAGTAATTTTTGTTTTTGACCCAGAGAACAGTTCTATAATATAAGAAACAATTATCATTAAACATTCTGTTCTTCATCTAAAAATTGTTTTAGAGATATTAAATCTGGAATTAAAACCTGTCTCGCCTTACTTCCTTCAAACTGACCAACGATGCCTGCAGCTTCTAATTGATCAATAATTCTACCAGCTCTATTATACCCAAGTTTTAATTTTCTCTGCAATAATGAGGCCGAACCTTGTTGTGAAGTAACCACCAAATTTGCAGCTTCCTCAAAAAGCTTATCTCTATCGGCTATATCAATATCAATACTTGTGCCGCTTTCTTCTCCTAAATATTCAGGCAACTGATATGCCAAAGGGTAAGCTCTTTGTGAACCAATAAAATCGGTTAATTTTTCTACTTCTGGTGTGTCAATAAAGGCACATTGTAATCTTATTAATTCATTACCTGTTGAAATTAGCATATCACCTTTACCAATTAATTGATCCGCTCCTTGATAATCTAAAATAGTTCTTGAATCGATTTTTGAAGTAACTCTAAAAGCCACCCTTGCAGGGAAATTTGCTTTAATTATTCCTGTAATTACATTGACCGATGGACGCTGAGTAGCAACTATCAAATGAATTCCAATTGCTCGTGCAAGTTGTGCCAATCTTGCTATTGGAGTTTCAATTTCTTTACCCGCGGTCATAATCAAATCCGCAAATTCATCTATAACCAATACAATATATGGTAAATATCGATGTCCGTTTTCCGGATTTAATTTTCTTGCAACAAATTTAGTATTGTATTCTTTAATATTTCTTACAAAAGCATTTTTAAGCAAATCATATCTATTATCCATTTCAATACATAATGAATTTAATGTATTGATTACCGCTGTTGTATCTGTAATTATGGCCTCTTCAGTATCAGGCAGTTTTGCCAAATAATGTCGTTCAATCTTATTAAATAAAGTGAGTTCAACTTTTTTAGGATCTACAAGAACAAATTTAACTTCGGCAGGGTGCTTTTTATATAACAACGAAGCTAAAACGGCATTAAGTCCAACCGATTTCCCTTGTCCAGTCGCTCCTGCCATTAACAAGTGAGGCATTTTCGCTAAATCAAAAACATAAGTTTCATTTGAAATTGTTTTACCCAGAGCTATAGGTAAGTCCATTTTTGTGTCTTGAAATTTTTGAGATGACAATACCGATTTCATTGAAACAATAGAAGGTTTTTTATTAGGAACCTCAATACCTATTGTACCTTTACCTGGAATTGGGGCAATAATTCTGATACCCAAAGCGGATAAAGAAAGTGCAATATCATCTTCTAAATTTTTTATTTTAGAAATTCTAACTCCAGCATTTGGTACAATCTCATATAAAGTTACTGTTGGTCCAATAGTGGCCTTAATACTAGAAATTCCAATTTTATAATTATTAAGAGTTTCTACAATTCTATTCTTATTGTTCTCAAGCTCTGCTTTGTCAATATTTATATTTTCATTAGAATAGTCTCTCAATAATTTTAACTCTGGGAACTTATATTTTGACAATTCTAATTTTGGATCAAATTCGCCAAAATCTTGAAGCAAACTACTTGAAAGGTTTTCAACCGTTTGTTCTTCATGAACAGGTTTTTCAACTTCAATTTCAATTTCTTCTTTTATAGGCTCTTCTTTTTCAACAATTACAGCATCTTCAAATTTAGTTTCTTCATCTACAATTGAATCTTCTATTATATTTTCCTCTACGCTCAGTTCCAATTCTGAAATAGAACTTTCATGAATAGCTTCAGTAACAAATCCATCACCTGTTAAATCATCAAGAATTTCAGATTTATTTTCTTTAGGTTTCGATTTTGGAAAAATGTTTTTTATTTTGTTCGGAGTAATATTAAACTTAGAAATGATAAATGTGAGTAAAGAAAACAATAACAATAGTATTACACCAGTTCTACCAATGTAAATTTGTAAAAAATCATTAATTTCATAACCAACTTTACCAGATAATAGTGGGTTTTCAGGCTTAACAACTGCAAACACCACAGACAACCAAATCATTGATAGTATCCCATTTATCCATGATTTACTTAATTGTTTTACGGGGATATTTAAAATAATATATAATCCACTTATAAACAATAGTATGGGAAAAATAAATGTAGCTATTCCAAAACCATCATAAACAAAAAAATCGCTTAAATTGGCGCCTAACTTTCCTAAAATATTTTTGACTTCAAACGATTTGTTGGTAAAATTATTAAGCTGACTTTGGTCTTCTTTCCAATGTAAAATAAATGAATAAAAAGAAATCAATAAAAAAATGGCTGAAGTAAAAATAAAAACACCAAAAACAAGATGTGTTTGTTGGCTTTTAAAAAAAGTAACAACACGCTTATTTTTCTTTTTCGCTCGTTTAGTTTTAGAGCTAGAATTTTTCTTTTTTGCCATAGGACACAAAAATACATAAATATTTTGGGTTCAAATTAAACAATTTTGTATAATTAAACCCTAGATTTTAAGATTTTAAATAAATTTTGGGAGGTAAATAATCAATCCTATAATAATGGCAAAAATTGCTGCAAAAGCAGCTGCTCCAGCAGAAATATCTTTAATAAATCCTATCTTTTTATGATAATCAGGATGTACAAAATCGCATAATTTCTCAATAGCACTATTTAGTGATTCTGCAACCAAAACCATTCCTATTGCTAAAAATTGAAACATCCATTCGTTAGGTGATAAATTCATGAAAAATCCTAAAATAGTAACTAAAATACCTAAAGAGAATTGCACCATAATACTATGTTCAGTAGTAACTAATAACCAAACACCTTTTAGTGCAAATTTTAAACTCTTAAGTCTTCCAATTATAAAACCATTTTTAGAATCTTTCATAAACTCCTTAAAACAATTATTTTAAAGCTTCTAATGCTGCTTCGTAATTTGGTTCATCAATAGTTTCGCTAACTTGCTCAGTGTAAACAACTTTTCCGTCTTCATTCAAAACAACTACAGAACGAGACAATAGACCCTTCATTGGTCCGGTTTTAATTAATACACCATAATCTTTACCAAAATTACCTTTAATAAAATCTGATAAAGTAATTACATTTTCTATCCCTTCTGCACCACAAAAACGTGCTTGTGCAAATGGTAGATCTTTTGAAACATATAATACAACCGTATTTTCTAAACTAGCAGCTGCTTCGTTAAACTTTCTTACTGAATTTTGACAAACACCAGTGTCAATACTAGGCGTAATGTTTATCAATACTTTTTTACCTTTAAAATCTTTTAATTTTGCCGTAGACAAATCACTTTTAACCAGTTTAAATTTAGGTGCTTTTTTACCTATTTTCGGTAATTTACCACTTGTTTTAACTGGGTTTCCTTTTAACGTTATTTTGGCCATAATAATACTATTTAATTGATTTTTATTTCTAAAATCAAAGTTACATAAAATAAAAAACTCCCACATAAATTAGGGAGTTTCTTTTCTATAAAAAAGACTTTTATTAATGTGATGCTAAATAATTAGCAATACCTTCATGCGTATCTTTTAATGCATCTTGCCCTTTACTCCAATTAGCTGGACAAACTTCTCCATGCTCTTCATTAAATTGTAAAGCATCAACCATTCTAATTGCTTCATCAATATTTCTTCCTAGTGGATCATCATTAACAACTTGATGACGAACAATACCATCTTTATCTATCAAAAACAAACCTCTGTATGAAACTAGTTGAGCATCAGCCTGTAATTGATCATTGTCATCGTAGAAAAAATCTCCATCTAAAACATCATAATTTTTTGCAATTGTTTTATTTGTATCTGCAACAATTGGATACGTTACGCCTTTAATACCTCCTTCATCTTTTCCTAATTGCAACCAACCCCAATGTGATTGTTCTGTATCTGTTGAACAAGCAACAACTGCTGTATTCCTTTTTTCAAATTCACCTAATTTTGCTTGAAACGCATGTAATTCAGTTGGACAAACAAAGGTGAAATCTTTTGGATAAAAGAAAAATATCACGTGTTTTTTACCTAAAAATTGATCTAATGAAAAATCATCTACAAACGTACCTCCATTTACTACTGCTTTCGTACTAAAATGTGGTGCTTTTTTACCTACTAATACTGCCATTTTATTTATTTATTTATTTTTTAAATTATACGGACACAAAAATACTAAATATTAATAATTATGGTTCTACAATTATCAATATTTAGTATTATCGTTTTAACAACTTTTACTTATACTTCATTTTTACTAAAGTTCTTTCTTACAAAGATAAAAATCAGTTCTTTCACAAGTATCATCATTTAATCTTTGATTCATTTCTTCTAAATTTTTTGGCGGAGGAACAATTACTTTATCTCCTTTTTTCCAATCTAATGGCATTGCCACTCCATTTTCATCAGAAGTCTGTAGGGCCTCTAAAGCTCTTAAAATTTCATTCATATTTCTACCTACGTTCAGTGGGTAGTACATGATCAAACGGATTTTCTTTTTAGGATCTATGAAAAATACTGCTCTTACCGCAGCGGTTTCGCTTTCATTTGGTTGAAGCATTCCGTACATTTTAGATACTTTCATATCTATATCTGCAATAATTGGAAAATCAAAGTAAACTCCAGTTTTTTCTCGAACATTATTCACCCAACCTAAATGAGCATGAATACTATCAATACTTAAACCTAACAATTCTGTGTTCAATGCTGTAAATTCTCCTTTTCTTTCAGCAAACCCACTCATTTCAGTAGTACAAACTGGTGTAAAATCAGCAGGATGCGAGAACATAACTATCCATTTATCTTTGGCATAATCTTGTAAAGTAATATCACCTTTTGTTGTTTTGGCCGTAAAATTTGGAGCAATATCTCCAATTCTTGGCATAAATGTCATTGTTTCTTGTGTTTCCATTATTCTAAATATATAAATTATTACTATTTTGATTACAAATTTACTGATTAATACTACCTATTAAGTATAATTGTAATTGATTGTTTTTATTTTTGTATAAATAATATTTATTCTTTTGAACAGATTGAACTTTCTTTAAGAGTACCATGAAAATAATTCATTTTTCCTAATTTTACAATTATTTAAAGTTAAAATTAATGACAAATTTTTACAATAAAAATGTACTGCCAAAGGTTGTAAATTGGGCATGTAAATCAAAACCAACGAATCACCAGAGAGCAAAAATTATTCCTTTAGCAACCGACAAGGTGTTGGAAATTGGAATTGGTTCAGGTTTAAACCTTCCCTATTACAATAATAATGTAGATAGTTTAACTGGAATTGATCCTTCTATTGAAATTTGGGAGTTAAATAAAAACAAAGTTGAACAATTAAATTTCGATTTTGATTTTGTAAAAGCTTTCGCGGAAAAACTACCTTTCCATGATAAAACGTTTAACAATGTAGTGATCACCTATTCATTATGCACCATAATTGATACTCAAGCTGCATTAGGGGAAATAAAAAGAGTTTTAAAACCTAATGGAAAATTATTATTTTGTGAACATGGCTTAGCTCCGGATGATCACATAGCTTATTGGCAAAATAAAATCAATCCTTTTTGGAAAAAAATAGGTGGTGGATGTCATCTTAATAAAAATATCCCTCAATTAATTACCGATAATGGGTTTAAAATTACACAACTTGACACCATGTATATTCCTGGCTGGAAACCAGCAAATTTTAATTATTGGGGAGTTGCAGAGGTAAGGTAATTTCTATTGCCACAAATGTATTCTCTATCTAATAATGACATCGTTATTTTCTCTTAATTATCTCTAATTAATTTGCTGCGCTTTAAAATGACAATTCATCAATTATTTAATGATTGTAATTCATTCACCAACAAAAAACTCTCTTGAAATTTTCAAGAGAGTTTTAAAATTAAAGATGAATCACCTCATCATAAGCATCAGCAACAGCTTCCATAACTGCTTCACTCATTGTTGGGTGAGGATGAATTGCATTTAATACCTCATTAACTGGTTTTTTGTATCAATTGATACATTATTATGATAAAAATCATAAAATATTATACAACCTAATGTTATCTTTAACCAATAAAACAACAAGATGCTCATTATCAGTGAGTTGATTTATTGAAGTAAAACTTTATCCATGAGCAATTTTTTTAAAGAACTCAAACGCCGTAATGTAATAAAAGAAACTCTGGCATATTTAGTTGTCTCCTGGGTATTACTGCAAGTGGCTTCAATAATATTGCCTATTGTCAATGCACCGGATTGGGTTTTAAAAACGGTAACTTTCTTTTTAGCGATCGGTTTTCCTGTTTGGATCTTTTTTTCCTGGGCATATCAGGTTACTCCTGAAGGATTAAAAAAAACCCGTAAAATTTCAGAAGATCAAACTATCACAACAGCAACCAACAAACGCTTAAATATTATCATACTCATTACACTTCTTATTGCTATTGGAGTATCCTTTGTTAATAAATCAAGACCTGAAGCTTCTTTAAAAACTTCAATTTCAATAACCGAAAAATCTATAGCAGTTTTACCTTTTGATGATTATAGTTCTGGTGGAGATACGGAATGGTTTTGTAATGGAGTGGCAGAAGACATACGTACCAATCTATCAAAAATAAAAGGTATAACAAAAGTAATATCACACACTTCTGTAGAAAAATTTAAGAATTTTGATAAAACAATTCCTGAGATAGCAAAAGAATTGGGAGTTTCTTATATTCTGGAAGGAAATGTAAGAAAGCATAAGGATAAGATAATTATTACTGCAAAATTAATTGATGCTAACGACAATCAGATCTGGGCAGAAAATTATAGTGATAATTTTGATAAGGTATTTGAAATTCAAAATGATGTTTCTAAAAAAATTGTTAAGCAATTAAAGATTGTTATAAGCCCTAAAGAAGAGAAAGTATTAAACACACAAATAACCAATAATTTTGAAGCCTATGAACTTTATTTAAGAGGTCGGCATTTATGGAATCAGCAAAACACCGAGTCAATTAAAAGATCTATAGAATATTTGGAGGAATCGATAAAACTGGATTCAACTTTTGCTCCTGCATATGTTATACTCGCGGAAGATTATATTTTAATGAATAAATTTGTTCCAAATAACAAAGAAAAACTAATTCATAGAAAAAAATGTCATGAAGCCATTGACAAAGCAATTGAATTGGATAATTCTCTGGCAGAAGCTTATATAACAAAAGGAAATATGATAAGTAAATTTGACTGGAACTGGGAGGAGATGAAAAAAATGCTTGAAAAAGGTTTGCAAATAGAACCAAACAATTCCTATGCGCATATGTTGCTTTCAAAATATTATTTAATTAAAAATAATTTTAATAAGGCAATAGAGGAAGCATTATTAGCTGAAAAGTTGGACCCACTTAATCCGAGAATTGGATCTTTTGTTGCTAAAAATTATTTTATCGCTAATAATTATAAAAGATCTATAGATCAGTACGAAAAAGTACTAAAACTGTCTCCCAATTATGTCTTTGCATGGGAAGGTGTAGGGCATGTGCAGTATTTCTCAGGTCAAAAGGAAACTGCTCAAATCTCATGGGGAAAGTTTTTAGGAGATATGGGAAATGAAAAAATGGCTGATATATACTCCAATGAATCTTTTGATAATTCCATTAGTTACTGGCTTGAAGGAGCCATAAAAGAGGAAGAATTATATTGTTCTAATCCAACTGTAATTGCTCAGGCACATATGTTTATCGACAAAAAACAAGGTGCACTTGAATATCTGGAAGTTGCCTATAAGTACCGCAATGAAGACTTACCCATTTACCTATTGGAACCTCATTTTTACTCTTTATATAATGAACCTCGTTTTATAGATATTGTTAAAAAAACCGGTGTAATTTTGCCTGATTTAAAACAAGAATTTAAAATAGTTGATTAGAAAAAATTCAATTAAATATTCTGAAAACACAAAAGAAAAAGTTGATTCAATGATTGAGATGATCAATAAAGAATTAAGCAAATAATTAGCAGATCAAAAAATAACTCAAATCAACTTTATTCTAACCAAAAAACTCTCTTAAAAATTTCAAGAGAGTTTTAAATTTTAAACTACAAATGTATCACTTCATCATAAGCATCAGCAACAGCTTCCATAACCGCTTCACTCATTGTAGGATGTGGGTGAATAGCTTTTAACACTTCATGACCCGTAGTTTCTAATTTTCGACCTAATACAGCTTCAGCAATCATATCTGTAACTCCTGCCCCAATCATATGACAACCCAACCATTCACCGTATTTTGCATCAAAAATAACTTTTACAAAACCTTCAGTAGTTCCTGCAGCAGAAGCTTTTCCTGACGCTGAAAATGGAAATTTACCAACTTTAATATCAAATCCTTTTTCTTTTGCCTGATTTTCAGTCAAACCTACACTGGCAATTTCAGGTGTTGCATAAGTACAACCCGGAATATTTCCATAATCAATCGATTCCGGATTTAAACCTGCAATTTTTTCCACGCAAGTGATTCCTTCCGCAGAAGCGACATGTGCCAAGGCTGGTCCAGGAACAACATCACCAATAGCGTAATATCCAGGTAAATTTGTTTGGTAAAAGTCATTTACCAAAATTTTGTCTTTATCAATCACAATTCCAACATCTTCTAATCCAATATTTTCAATATTTGATTTTATTCCAACTGCTGATAGAATTACATCTGCTTCTAAAGTTATTTCACCTTTTTTAGTAGTTACCGTAGCTTTTACTCCTTTACCCAAAGTATCGACCTTAGTAACACTTGAATTGGTCATTACTTTAATTTTAGACTTTTTTAACGAGCGTTCAAATTGTTTTGAAACTTCTTCATCTTCCAACGGAACTACATTTGGTAAAAATTCAACAATAGTTACTTTAGTTCCCATAGAATTATAAAAATGAGCGAATTCAACACCTATAGCCCCCGAACCCACAATAATCATAGATTCCGGTTGTTTAGGTAGAGTCATCGCTTGGCGATAGCCTATAACTTTTTTCCCGTCAATTGGTAAAAATGGTAATTCACGAGATCTAGCACCGGTCGCAATAATTATATGATCTGCGGTATATTCGGTAACTTTTTTATCTTTATCGGTAACTTCAACTTTTTTACCAGATTTTATTTTTCCAAAACCATCAATGACATCAATTTTATTTTTTTTCATTAAAAACTGAACGCCTTTGCTCATCCCATCAGCTACATTTCGACTTCGTTTTATAATTGCAGAAAAATCTTTATCAATTTCTTTAGCTTTTAAACCATAACTATCTACATGTTTTAAATAGTCATATACCTGAGCACTTTTTAATAAAGCTTTAGTAGGAATACAACCCCAATTCAAACAAATACCTCCAAGGGTTTCTCTTTCAACAACTGCAACTTTAAAACCAAGTTGTGATGCTCTAATTGCTGTCACATATCCTCCGGGTCCACTTCCAATAATTATAATATCATATTTCATCTTTGAAAATTTATTTTAAAATATAAATCTTAGTTATCCATTAATAATTTGCAAATTTAATCAAATTTTATTGCTTTTACCGGACTAATTTTACTAACAATTAGTGATGGTATAATTAACATTAATAAACATAAGATTAAAGTCCCCAAATTAATCATGGCTATATGCTTAATACTAAGATAAACAGGAGCTTGACTCACATAATAAGTTTCTGGATTCAAAGAAATTATACCAAAATATTTTTGAATTAAAAGTAATCCTATGCCAATAATATTGCCCCATAATAAACCTCTACCAATCAGATAGGAGGCATTGTACAAAAATATCTTACGAATACTCCAATTGTTATTTCCAAGAGCCTTTAAAATACCAATCATTTGAGTTCGTTCTAAAATTAAAACCAATAAGGCTGTGATCATATTAATACCAGCAATCAATATCATAATTCCAATTATTACAGCTATATTGGTATCAAATAGACGTAGCCATTCAAATATAGCGGGAAATTTTTCGGCAATAGTATAAGCATTTAAAGAGGAGTCTATGTCACTATACACTTGAAATCCTGTTTCTTTCAAATCATCAAAATCATGAATAAACACCTCAAAACCACCAACCTTATCATCTTCCCATTTATTAATTTTTTGGATATGGCGAATATCTCCTATGATATAACTTTCATCAAATTCTTCAAAGCCTGAATTATAAATTCCGGAAATTAAAAATTTTCTTGAATTTGGTGCTTTATTCGGGTTGTCTTTAACGAAAAACATATGAAAAGTATCACCAACTTGTAGGTGCAAACGATTTGCTGTTTTTTCTGAAATTACTACTTCCTGACTTACTTTTGTATCAATATCAGGAATATTTCCATCAACCATATAGCTCTTTAAAAAGGTCCAATCATAGTTTTGATCAACTCCTTTTAAAACGATGCCTTCAAATTCATTAGGTGTTCTAATTATTCCTGCCTTTGTTGCAAAAACCTGAACCTTTTTAACATTAGGTATATTGGGAAAATCCGGATAAAAATCTTGATTCTTTGAAACGGGAGTTACGGTTACCTTTGAATTGTTGGCATCGTAATTACTAATTTGAATATCTCCATTAAATCCAGATATTTTTTCTTTAATTTTTTTTTGCAAACCAACTCCAGTTGCAACCGAAAATAACATTACAATTACACCAATAGAAATTGCTAGAATAGAAATTTTTATTATAGGAGAAGATACGCTATTTTTACTCCGTTTTGCAGCTATTATCCGTTTTGCTATAAAAAATTCGTAATTCAAATGATATGAAAAATTTAATTCTCACCAAAAGTAAGTATTTAATTCTAGTAAGTAAATTATTAATTATTGTTTTTGTATTTGGAATTTATTCCTGTAATGAGAATAAAAAAGAAATAAATTCTAATAGTCTATTAGCAATTTATAACAATGAAATTCAAGATAAAAATATTATTACAGCAGCAAATCAAACAGAACTATATTTGTCCTTATTGAAGGGTAAAAAAGTCGCTATAGTAGCAAATCAGACCTCTGTAATATTTAAAAATAAAGATCATGTCCATTTAGTTGACTCTTTACTTTCGCTTGATGTAAATATTGTAAATGTATTCGCTCCTGAACATGGATTTAGAGGAAAAGCAGATGCAGGAGAACATATTGTTGACGATATAGATGTTAAAACCGGATTACCAATTATTTCGTTACACGGTAAAAACAGAAAACCCTTACCAGAAGTCTTAAAGGGAATTGATATCATTATTTTTGACATTCAAGATGTTGGTGTTCGCTTTTATACGTATATATCTACTATGAGTAATGTAATGGAAGCTGCTGCAGAAAATAACACTCCTGTTATTGTTTTAGATCGACCAAACCCAAATGGACATTTCGTAGATGGGCCTACTCTAGAAATTGAACACAAATCATTTGTTGGTTTTCATCCAATACCATTAGTTTATGGTATGACTATTGGTGAGTATGCAAAAATGGTAAATGGTGAAAAATGGCTAAAAGATGGTATGCAATGTGATTTAAAAGTAATTTCTTTAAAAAATTATACGCATGATGCCACATATCATTTACCAATTCGACCTTCACCAAATTTACCTAATGATAAATCTATTAATTTATATCCCGGTTTAGGCTTTTTTGAAGGAACTATTATAAATGCCGGAAGAGGCACTGAATTCCAGTTTCAACGTTATGGAGCTCCATTTTTTCCAAAAACTAAATTTAGTTATACTCCACAACCAAATTTTGGTTCAAAATATCCAAAATTTAAAGGTGAATTATGTTACGGTGTAGATTTAACAAATACTCCAAGGTTAAGTAAAGTTGACATTTCTGGATTGATAGATGCTTACCATAAAACACCAAAAGATAAAGATTTTTTTGGTAAAACCTTTACTATTCATGCCGGAACATTAGAGCTTCAAAAACAAATTGAAGCTGGAATGACAGCAGAAGAAATTAGAGTTACATGGCAAGAAGATGTTGAAAAGTTTAAAAAGGTTAGGAGTAAGTACTTGATATATGATTGATTATTTGGTTTTGTTACTATTTAAGTAATATTTACAATCTTATTCTTTTTTCGGATGAAAAAAGAAACCAAAAAAATCTTTTACTGGCCAAGGTGATTGCAGCGCACCGCTCATTTCGTGCCTCCATGCTATTTCACGCTAGCAGCGTGACGCAATTCCGACACTTCACTCACTATCACTAGCGGCCAGCACCGTTCTATACAAACATTCTTTATACCAATCTATTTTGAAGTATCTAAATATTTCTATTTTGTAGAAGAACAGATATCATAACCAATTTAATTTGTAGCAGTAATTCTTTTTTGTATTAAAAAAGAATTTATAATCACTCCTTAATTTGAACCACCATATCAATTTCACAAGCAATATTTCTTGGCAAGGAACCCATTCCTACAGCTGCTCTGGCATGTTTCCCTCTTTCTCCAAATACTTCAACCATTAAATCAGAAAAACCATTGATTACTTCAGGGTGATTGGTAAAATCAGATTCTGCATTTACCATACCAAATACTTTTACAATTTTTTCTACTTTGTTTAAATCTCCAATTTGTTCTTTTAAAGCAGATAATTGAGTAATTGCAACCAATCTTGCTGCAACATAACCTTGTTCAACTGTTAAGTCTTTACCTAATTTGCCCGTAATAAGATTTCCATCTTTATCACGAGGACCTTTACCAGACAAAAAAACTAGATTCCCAGTTTGTACTGCATTCAAATAATTTGCAATAGGTTTACTCGTTTTTTGAAGAGTAATGTTTAATTCTTTAATCCTTTTTTCAACATCATAATCATATAATTCATTTACTTGAGAGTAAATTGAATTACACGTTGATAAAATAATAAATCCAATAATTAGTAAATATTTCATTCTTAAAAATTTCATTAAAAATACAATTATTTGTTATAAAAATATGATTAAATTTAACATCCTAAAAATTTATTTAAAATGAAAAAAATATACTTATTACTATTTATACTACTATTTAATAGCAATCTTGTCGCACAAAACAAAGAACAATTGACTGTTCTAGATAATTACTATCAAAAAGCTTTAGATGAATGGCATATTCCAGGAATGGCCATTGCAATCACAACAGGAGATTCTATTATTTTTAGTAAAGGTTATGGATATGCCAATTTAACTAAAAAAACTAAAGTTGATGCCAATACTTTATTTGCAATTGCTTCAAATTCAAAAGCATTTACATCAACTTCAATAGCTCAATTGGTCGAGCAAAAAAAGATACATTGGAGCGACAAAGCTATTAGCTACTTACCTTATTATAAATTATATAATGATTATACCACTCAAAATGAAACTATAGAAGATTTACTTTCTCATAGAAATGGGTTAGTAACTTTTGGTGGCGATCTACTTTGGTATGCTACAACCAAAACTCCTGAAGAAATAATTTCTGCTCAACAATATTTAAAACCAAAATATGATTTTCGAACACATTTTGGATATTCTAATATTGGTTTTTTGTCGGCTGGAAAAGTATTAGAAAAAGTTACAGATACAAGTTGGGCTACTTATGTTTCTACTCATTTTTTAAAGCCATTAAAAATGAATAGAACTTTAACTTCAACAAATCAAATTAAAAAAACAAATAATATAGCTACGCCATACTTTTATGAAAATGGAAAATTTAATGAACTTAAATGGGTAAATTGGGATAATATTGCTCCTGCAGGAGCTTTGATATCATCAGTAAATGATTATGCCAAATGGCTACAATTAAATTTAAATCAAGGAACGTTAAATGGAAAAACATATTACAGCAAAGAAACCTACAATAAACTTACCTCTGCACATATAAATTTAAATGTGAACCCAAATGATGAAAAAATTCATTTTAAAGCCTATGGATTAGGCTGGGCAATTCAAGATTATCAAGGATTTAAAATTATTGGTCACGGAGGTGGGTATGATGGAATGATCTCAAAATCCACCTTTGTGCCTGAAAAGAATATTGGAATAATTATTTTAACCAATAGTCTAAGTTGGGCTCCGGGTGCCTTAATGAATAAAACTTTAGATGTATTACTAGCCAATAGACTTCATGGTAAAGACTGGAGCGCAAACTACTTAAAATACAAAGTAAAACAAGATAGTACTGCAATTGCTAATCATAAAAAAAATGAAGACTTAAGAAGTAAATTAAATAGTAAGCCTCTAGATCATAAAGAATATGTTGGAACTTATTCTGATAAAATGTATGGTGAAGTTATTGTCTCAAATAAAAACGGAAAACTGAACTTTAAGATGATGGATACACCAATTTTTAAAGCAAATTTAGAACATTGGAACCATAACATTTTTACTTTTAGATTTGATACTAATTTAAGTTCCTTGCCACAAGGAAAACTATGGTTTGATCTTGATAAAAATGGTAAAGTTGAAAAATTACATATTGATATCCCTAATCCGGATTTTTATTTTGATGAATTTGAGTTTATAAAAAACAAATAGATATTAAGTATTATAATGGTAATTTCATTTTCAATTCTTCAACTATATTATAAACAGCTGGACAAATTTCAACATTGTTTAAAGTCAAGTTTGTTAATTGAATAAACTTTTTTCTGTTGGTATGGGGATATTCACCACAGGCTTTAGGACGCACATCATAAATAAAACAAGTATTATCACTATCTAAAAAAGAACAAGGAACACTTTGTAAGGTCATAAAATCATCTTCATCTCTTTTTAAATATTGCTCTATAAATTTGTGTTGTTTCATTTTTAAATACTTGGCAATTCTTGCAATATCTTTATCCGTAAATATAGGGCTTGTGGTTTTACAGCAATTGGCACAGGTTAAACAGTCTGTTTTTTGAAATTCTGCATCATGAAGATTTTGCATTAACAAATCCAATCTTTTGGGTTTTTTCTTTTTCAATTTTGCAAAATACTTTTTGTTTTCAATTGCTTTTTCTTTTGCCTTTTTTGGCAATTGATTCAAAATTTTATCCATTTTTTTATTTTCTGAAGTCAAAATTAGTATATCTTATTCATTATCCTATTAAAATAGTTATTTTTGCGCCTCAAATTTCTTGATACATGAATATTCAACAAACATTAGATAAAGTAGTTAAAAAAGCGATTAAGCAAATTTATGATACTGAAATTCAAAAATTAGAATTTCAAGAAACTCGTAAAGATTTTGATGGCGATATTACTATTGTTGTTTTTCCATTATTAAAGTTCATAAAGGGAAATCCTTTTGAAATTGCTACAAAACTAGGCGAGTATCTTAAAGAAAATATGGAAGAAATTTCAGATTTTAATGTAGTAAAAGGGTTTTTAAATATAGTTTTATCTGATGATTATCTTTTAAGATCATTTTCAAAAATTAGTACTACAAAAGTTTATGGTATAAAAGAACCTGACCCTAAAAATAAAGCTGTTATGGTTGAATACTCTTCACCAAATACAAACAAGCCTTTACATTTAGGACATATAAGAAATAATTTATTGGGTTATTCTGTTTCTGAAATCATATCCGCTTCCGGTAAAAAAGTGTATAAAACACAAATTATAAATGACAGAGGAATTCATATTTGTAAAAGTATGCTTGCATGGGAAAGATTTGGAAATGGAGAAACTCCAGAAAGCACAGGCTTAAAAGGAGATAAATTAGTAGGAAATTACTATGTTAAATTTGATCAAGAATATAAAAAAGAAATAGCACAATTAATGTCTGAAGGCATCGAGGAAGGTGACGCTAAGAAATCTGCCCCAATTCTTTTAGAAGCTCAAAAAATGTTGATTAAATGGGAAAAAGGTGATAAAAACACCGTTGACCTTTGGAAAAAAATGAATCAATGGGTTTATGAAGGATTTGAAAAAAGCTATAAGGAATTAGGTGTCGATTTTGATATAAACTATTTTGAAAGCAATACCTATTTGCTAGGTAAGAATATTGTTACAGATGGACTTAAAAAAGGTGTGTTCTACAAAAAAGAAGATGGCTCAGTTTGGATTGATTTAACAGAAGAAGGATTGGATGAGAAAATTGTTTTGCGAGCTGACGGCACAGCTGTTTATATGACTCAAGATATTGGAACAGCCATTCAAAGAATAAAAGATTACCCGGATGTTGGCGGAATGGTTTATACAGTTGGTAATGAACAGGATTATCATTTTAAAGTATTGTTTTTAATACTAAAAAAACTAGGATTTGAATGGGCTCAAAATTTATATCATTTGTCTTACGGAATGGTTGATCTACCTCAAGGTAAAATGAAGTCTCGAGAAGGTACCGTAGTTGATGCTGATGATTTAATGATTGAGATGAAAGATACGGCTAAAGAAATTTCACAAGAATTAGGAAAATTAGAAGGATATAATAACGATGAGAAAGAAAAGCTTTATAAAACTATTGGTTTAGGTGCTTTAAAATATTACATCCTAAAGGTTGATCCAAAAAAAAGAATTTTATTTGACCCAAAAGAATCTATTGATTTTAATGGCAATACAGGTCCGTTTATACAATATACTTATGCCAGAATTCAATCTATTTTGAGAAAAGCTGATTTTGATTATAATAAATCTGTAAAAGAAATATCATTGCATCCGAAGGAGAGAGAAGTTATAAAACAAATTCAGAATTATCCTGATGTAATACAAAATGCTGCTCAAAATTTAAGTCCTGCATTGCTTGCAAATTACACCTATGATTTAGTTAAAGATTATAATTCATTCTACCAAAGTGTTCCTATTTTAGGATCAAATAATGAGGATGAAAAATTGTTTAGAACACAACTTTCAAATCAGGTTGGTATTGTTATTAAATCAGCTTTTGAATTATTAGGCATAAACGTTCCAGAGAGAATGTAGTATAAAACAATTATAATACGATTTACTTTATTTTGGTTAGTAAAATAAAAACAGTAACTTCGTATTACTAAAACCAATAAATACACTAGATTAAATAGTGTATTTTTATTTTAAATTATTATGAAAAGAAGAAGATTTTTATTATCCCTCGCATTAATCTTATTTTTTCACATATCACATGCTCAATTATTAATGATTGATGGTGAAACTGGTGAATATAGATATGAAGAAGTCGTTAAAGCTGAAGGGTTATCGCAAAGCCAAATTAAAAACAGAGCAAAAAAATGGATGAGTTTATATTATAAGCCTATTGATTCTGTTCGTGTTGATTCTATGGGTTTACAACAAATGAGTTCATTTGAAACAAGCTGGAAATTCATAAAAAAAACAATTCCTCTTGAAATTTATTTTGATTTAACAATTAAATCAAAAGACAATCGATATAAATACGATTTTGCTAATTTTAAAACCGGAAAAATGGTACTGGGTAAACCAGATGTTATTGATTTAAAAACTTATATCACAAGGTTTCCTGAAAAATACCAAATTTACGTAGAAGAACCAATTGACAACGAGATTTCTAAGGCTATTTCTAGCTTAGAATATTTTATTATTAATGATAAATTAAAAGTTGAAGAAGACGACTGGTAATTTATATTTTTCAATTATTATAGAACATCTAGAACTCTTTCCAAGGCCATTCCGCGGGATGCTTTAATTAATATAGTGCTATTATTAAAAATATTCATGTTCATAGAATTTTTGAATTCAGAATAGGTTTTAAATTGTAAAATACTTTTCGATTGTGTTTCTACTTTTGAAAAATTTTCACCAATTAGAATTAAATAGTTCAATTGTATTTTTTTAGCTAAATCAATTACTTTGGTATGTTCTGCTAATGAATTTTCACCAATTTCGAACATATCTCCTAGAATAGCCATCTTTTTTTTATCTGTTAATTGAGATAAATTTTCCAAAGCTACTTCCATACTATTTGGATTGGCATTATAAGCGTCTAATATAATTCTATTCGTCCCTTTATTGATGATTTGTGATCTATTATTACTAGGAATATAATTTTCGATCGCTGCTTTTATATTTTTTTGATCTACTTTAAAAAATTGTCCAATTGCAACTGCGGTTGCAATATTTAAAAAATTATACTTTCCAATTAATTTACTTTGAACTATAGTTTTATCAAAACTTAAACAAACAAAAGGATCTGCACTTAAAAACTCTATAGGAAAATCAGAATTACTAGACCCGAATGTAACCCTGTTCATTTTCTTTGATTTTTCTAATTGAATATTATCATTTGCATTTATAAAAACAGTTTTATCATTAATTCTTAAATGATCATAAAGTTCCGTTTTTGCTTTTATCACCCCATTCAAATTTCCAAATCCTTCTAAATGAACTTTTCCAAAATTTGTGATATATCCATAATCGGGTAAAGCTATTTCACTTAATAATTTAATTTCATTTGGGTGATTTGCCCCCATTTCAACCACCCCAATTTCCGTGTCTGATGTCATGGAAAGTAGAGTTAAAGGAACTCCTATATGATTATTCAGATTACCCTTGGTAGCCGTGCAGTTAAATTTTTTACTTAAAACCACATCTATTAACTCTTTCGTAGTTGTTTTACCATTACTACCGGTCAATGCTATAATAGGAATGTTAAGTTCTTGTCTGTGATAACTTGCTAATTGCTGAAGTGTTTTTAACACACTTTCTACCAAAATTATTCTATCATCTGTTAGGTATTCTTTTTCATCAACAATTGCGTAGTTTGCTCCTTTTTCTAAAGCATTTATCGCATATATATTACCATTAAAATTATCTCCTTTTAAAGCAAAAAACATAGTGTTTTTCAACTCTTTTCTTGTATCGGTAGTAACTAAATAAGATTGTTTATATAGCCTGTACAATTCTTCTATTTTCATAAAGTAAATGTAAAAAAAAACTCAATATCAAAAATGATATTGAGTTTTTTTTATAATTATTTTACCAGTATTATTTAGCTGATTTTCGTCTTCTAGAGTATGACATTTGACCTAGCTTATCCGTCGCACATCTAAATCCAATATAGTTGGTTGCCATATATTCTGGCAAATATCTACGTTGTGCAGGGTCTAACCAAAAGGCTCTGTCTTTCCAAGAACCACCTTTAATAACTCTTGCTTGATCACTAATTAAAGTGTTTCTAGTTTTTGTATCGTATTGTTGAATGATTAATCCACTTTCTCCAATTTGTCTTGGAATTTGAGGTGAATTGTACATTCTAGGTTGCGCATCTTGTTCATCTTCATCTTTAAAGAATTGTTTTGTAGATGCTAAATCACCATCTTTACTATCAATATTGTACGCTTTCTCATAGTTTCTACGCATAAAAGCATCACGTTTAGTAATTGGAACATATTTTATACTTCCTGGTAAATCTCTAGGAACAATTTTACCGTTATCTAATGTATCAAATTCAACATTATTATAATCAACAACTACAACATTACCTTCTTTGTCAATCATTTTTTTATTAAACACATTACCTCTATAGTAACTAAAATCATTTGCATCATTATCAATAATTGGTCTATAAACATCCGCAACCCATTCAGCAACATTACCTGACATATCGTATAATCCAAATGCATTTGGTTTGTAAGATCTTATTTTCATAGTTATATCAGCACCATCATTACTCCATCCTGCTAAACCACTATAATCTCCTTTACCTTGCTTAAAGTTTGCCATTTGATCACCTTCGTATCTTCTTGATGTTTCACGAGTTGATTCACCATTCCATGAATACTTTTTACGACCTCTTATAGAATTATACTCTCTATTTTCAACCAAAGCCTTTGCTGCATATTCCCACTCGGCCTCTGTTGGTAATCTAAATCTTTGCGATAATATACCGTCCGTTATTTTAACATGACGACCTGTAAACGATCCTTTAGATTTTGATTCTTCTTTAGGTTTCTTCGAGTAATCTTTTATACCCTTATGATAAATTGATGAATCTCCATCAAATAATAAAGCTGGATTTGCTAAATAAGTTTCTGTATCAAAACGATTTGCTCCTTCAACTTGTAATGAATCAAGGTCAAATAAAGTATGTAATACACCTTTATCTACTAATATTTTTTCATTTACTCTATTTGTTCTCCATTTACAATAATCTGTTGCTTGTCTCCAAGAGACACCTACAACAGGATATTCAGCATAAGCGGGGTGACGCAAATAGTTTTCTGTCAATAATTCATTGAATCCTAAAGTATTTCTCCAAACCAAAGTATCTGGCAAAGCAGATTGATATATCTTACGATACGTATCGTCTCCAGGAGGAAAAACTTTTTCTAAATATTGTAAATACAATAAATATTCAATATTTGTTACTTCGGCTTCATCCATATAAAACGAACGAACTTGTTGTTTAACCGGAGTTGTATTCCAATCAAACATAACATCATCTTGAACACTTCCCATGGTAAACGTACCACCTTCTATTAATACCATTCCCGGTGGAGGCCCTTGCTCTTTATAATTAGAATTCGCTTGAAAGGCTCCATACTTAGGGTTGTTGTATTCCCAACCCGTTAAGGTTGATACATTTTTACTACTTTTATTACAACTAGCTAAAAAAACTGTTGCTAAAACTAAAAGAAGTACTTTGTTACTGTTAAACTTTTTCATAATCTACTGTTGGATTAACAAAATTATTATTGATTCTTTTTCAATTTGTATTAAATTGTTTTATTTTGGTTTCAATTCTTGTATAACGATTGTTTTTTTTCTTTATTATGTGTAATGTTGTAAAATAATCAAAAAATCTATAAATAGTAATTCTTAATGTTCTACAAAAAAAACGTATTAATTTATCTATTACTATTGACTAGTTCTTTATTGAGTGCCCAAAATATAGAGTCAAAAAATTATATTCTAAAATGGAACGATAATTCAACCATACAATTGAACAAAAATCAGACCATTACATTACCATTGGTTGAAAATAATTTATTCAATCAAAATAAAATACCTACATACACTAATATCTTTAACGTACAAAAAAACGTATTAGTACAAGAATATCAAATAAAAAATGTTAAATTTTCTATTCTGCCAAAAAATTTAATTGAACATATTAATATTGAAAAAATTCCAACAGAAATTAATAGTGAATTTAACATCAATAAAGCTAGAAATAAATCTGTTGCAAAACTAGTTTTACTGCCATTAATTAATGATAACGGTCAAATTAAAAAAATTGAATCCTTCACCTTAGAATACCTCCTATCTGATTCTAATATAAAAAATAAAAACGCCCCTGTACCTATATATAAAAATAGCTCTGTATTATCCTCTGGTACATGGTATAAATTTTCAATTGACACTACTGGTATTTTTAAAATTGATAAAGATTTATTAGAAAAAATTGGAATAAGCACCTCGAATCTTGACCCAAAAAATATTAAGATTTATGGAAATGGTGGAAATCTTCTACCCCAATTAAACAGTGCGTTTAGGTATGATGATTTACAAGAAAATGCAATCTATGTTGAAGGAGAAGAAGATGGCTCATTTGACACTAATGATTATATATTGTTTTATGGAAAAGGAGCTCATTCTTGGGAGATAAATCCCTTTGACTTTAACCTGACAAAACATATAAATAATATTTATAGTGATAAGGCCTATTATTTTATAACCGTTGACAATGGAACCGGTAAAAGAATAAAACCTACGCAAGAAATCTCAAGACCAGCAGATGAACAAATAAATAATTTCCAAGATTTTTTAGTCCATGAAATAGATAAAACAAATCTATTCGCTAATGGGCAACAATGGCTCGGAGAAGATTTTAGTTTTAATGACAATCAATCTTTTCAATTTAATTTTGATCATGTTGATTCTACTGAAGAATTGGTTTTAAGAGTTAGAGGCGCAGCCATTTCTTTTACCAGTACAGAAATGAATGCATCAATAAATGGCCAAAATATAATTAATCTTAATTTTAGAGCCTTAACCTCTACTTCGTTTACTTTAGCAACATCCGATGAAAAGTATGGCAAAGCAACTGTTAATCAAGACCAAATAAATGTAGCAATCACCTACAACAATTTAGGGAATCCTTCTTCAAAAGCATATTTAGATTATATAGAAATCTTGGGTACAAAAAAATTGATAGCCGATGACAAACAATTTTCATTTAGAAATGTTAACACTAGTGATATTAATAAAACTTATGAATATCAAATTCAGAATAACACGAATATAAAACAAGTATGGGAAGTAACCGATTATATTAATCCAAAACAAATAATTAACCTTTCAGATGGTTCGGATTTTACATTCAAGTCTTTTGGAGGTGAGATCAAGGAATTTATTGTTGTCAATGAAAATAATTATTTTACTCCTGAAACTTTTGAAAACAATAAAGTTGAGAATCAAAACCTTCATAATTTAAAAGATGTTGATTATATTATTGTCACTCAAAATTATTTACAAACAGAAGCACAAAGATTAGCCGATTATCATATAAATAATTCAAACTTAAACGTTCAAGTTGTTGATGTTCAAAAAATTTATAATGAATTTGGTTCAGGCTCTCCAGACTTAACTGCCATAAGAGATTTTGTTCGATTTCTTTACCTAACAGCTTCATCTGAAAACAATAGAATTAAATTTGTTTGTTTATTTGGTGATTCATCTTTTGATTTTAAAGATAGAATTACCAACAATAACAATATTATTCCTGCATTCCAATCCTATGAAAGTTTCAATTTGGTAACCTCTTTTGTCACCGATGATTATTTTGGAATTATGGATGATGATGAAGGAGAATTAAAAAGTTTCGATTTACAAGATGTTGCTACTGGAAGATACCCTGTAACAACTCTTTTTGAAGCAAAAGAAGCAGTAAATAAAACTTTAAATTATTACAATTTTACTTCATTTGGTGATTGGCGAAATACAGTAACTTTTGTCGCTGATGACCCTGACAAACCAAGTGAATTTGTTTTACAACAAACGGTAGATCTCATTGCCGAAGATGTTAAAGCAAACAAACCTGGTTTTAATATTAAAAAGATTTATGCAGATGCACATCAACAAGAAACTTCTGCTGGGGGAGAAAGATACCCATCAGTTAATGAGGCTATTACTAATTCAGTTGAAACTGGAACCTTAATTTTAGATTATTTTGGTCATGGAGGAATTAATGGTTGGGCTGAAGAAAGAATTTTAGAAGTTCCTCAAATTCAAAGCTGGAACAATTTTAATACACTTCCGCTTTTTATAACTGTAACCTGCGAATTTTCGAGATTCGATAATCCATTAAGACCTACTGCAGGAGAATATACATTTTTAAATCGCCTTGGTGGTTCCATAAATATGATAACTACTACAAGAGAAATATTTATTACTGTTGGTCAAGTATTTAATAAAACATTAATTCAAAAGCTCTTAAACTTTCAGAATGAAAATTATACTATTTCAGAAGCTCTTATGAATTCTAAGCATAATTTTAGCACTGTTCAAAGGTTTTTTGTATATAATTTTGGTGACCCGGCAATGAAACTTGCTCAACCAAAACCAAATATTGTTATCACAAAAATGAATGAAAAAGATATTCTTCAAAGTAAAGATACATTAAAAGCTTTATCACATATTAAACTAGAAGGAATCATTACAGACAATAATAACGTGTTTTTAAACAATTACAACGGAACATTATCAACAATAATTTATGATAAACCATTAGATAAAACTACATTAGATAATGACAATTTTGGTAAAAAAATGGAGTTCACATCTATTGAAAGTAAAATTTTTAGAGGGAAAGCATCTGTAAATAATGGTGTTTTTTCTTTTGATTTTATTGTGCCAAAAGATATTCGAATTGCTTTTGGAGATGCAAAAATTAGTTTGTATTCCAATGATGGCAATACTGATAAATCAGGTTATAATTTAGATATTACTATTGGAGGAATAAACGAAAATGCTCCAGCAGATAATGAAGGCCCAACAATAAGCCTATTTATGAATGACGAATCCTTTGTTGAAGGCGGAAACACAAGTGAGTCTCCTTTGTTATATGCCGTTTTGGAAGATGATTCTGGAATAAATACTTCCATTACAGCAGTTGATCATGATATTATAGCAATTTTAGATGATGATAATGCAAATCCATTTGTATTAAATGACTATTATGAAACTGAATTAGATAATTTTAAAAAGGGCAAAGTAAAGTTCCCTTTTCGCAATCTTGAACCGGGTTTACATCATTTAAAATTTAAATGTTGGGATACATACAATAATCCGTCAGAATCTACGTTAAGTTTTATTGTAGTAGATGATAGAGACTTAATATTAAGTAATGTTTTAAATTATCCTAATCCGTTTGTAAATTATACTGAATTTTGGTTCAATCATAATAAACCAAATGAAACATTAGATGTTTTAGTACAAATATTTACCGTATCAGGAAAATTAATAAAAACCCTTAACCAATCTGTTCAGTCAAACGGACTACTTTCAAGAGAAATAACTTGGAATGGTTTAGATGATTTTGGAAATAAAATTGGCAAGGGTGTTTATGTATACAAACTTCAAGTTAAATCAATATTATCAAATGCAAAGGCCGAGAAATTTGAAAAACTCGTCATTTTACAATAACAATTAGATTTAACCCTACAATTAATTTTATTCATGAAAAAATTAAGCATCATTATCATTATCTTATTTTTTGGGAATTTTAAAAATTATGCCCAAGATGATTTAAATCCAATTACTACAGCAGCTCCTTTTTTACTTATTGCACCTGATGCGCGAGCTGGTGGTATAGCCGATATGGGAGCAGCCACATCACCAGATGCAAGTTCACAACATTATAACGCAGCAAAAAATGCCTTTGCCAATTCACAGTGGCAAATTGGTTTAAATTACACACCGTGGTTACGTAATTTAACTAACGATGTTAGTTTAACAAGTGCTTTTGTTACTAACAGAATTAGTGAACGAAGTGCTTGGAGTGCTAGTTTAACTTATTTTTCACTAGGTTCAATTGAATTAACAGATGACATAGGAGTAAGTTTAGGATCAGAGAATCCAAATGAATTTGCCTTTGATGGTTCTTATGCTTTAAAGTTGAGTGAAAATTTTTCAATGGCAGTTGGATTGAGATATATTCATTCAGATCTAACATTAAGAATTGAAAATTCTAGTATACAGACTGTAAATACTTTTGCAGTTGATCTATCTGGATATTTCCAAAGTGAAGAACAGAATTATGGTGGATTTAACGGAAAATGGCGAGGCGGATTTAATATTTCAAATATGGGACCAAAAGTTGAGCTTGTTGTAGGAGGAGACGAAAGTTTTATTCCAACCAATTTAAAGTTAGGTGGTGGATTTGATTTTATTTTAGATGATGTCAATACAGTTACCGCAAATGTTGAATTTAATAAATTATTAGTTCCTACACCTCCTATAAGAGAAAACGGTGAAATAATTGAAGGTGAAGATGATAACGTTGGGTTTTTACAAGGAATGTTTCAATCTTTTTATGATGCCCCAAGAGGTTTTGAAGAAGAATTAGAAGAAGTAATATGGGCAGTAAGTGGTGAGTATATGTACAATAATGTATTTGCCGTAAGAGCAGGTTATCTCCATGAAAGTCCAAATAAAGGAAATAGACAATATTTTACAATTGGTGCGGGTTTTAGGTTTAGAAGTAGTACTTTAGATTTATCGTACTTAATTAACGCCTCAGATGTTACCAATCCGTTAGAAAGTACTTTACGCTTTTCATTATCTATTAATTTAGGTGATGTTTATGAATACTTTTAATGTATAAAAAACCAAATGACTGAGAAAAATATCACTTTAAAGTATATTGTTTACAAAGACTCAGGTGAACTTTCTCCTTCTGATAATAATTTGCTTTTAAAAGCAATTGAAGCAAGAAAAAATGCTTATGCCCCTTATTCTAAGTTTAGTGTTGGAGTTTCTTTATTATTAGAATCAGGTAAAATAATTCAAGGAAATAATCAAGAAAATGCCGCCTATCCTTCTGGTATGTGTGCAGAAAGAGTTGCCATTTGGAATGCCGCTTCAAACTACCCAGATTTAAAAGTTGAAAAAATATTCATTTCTGCAAGTTCATCAAAAAAAACTGTAGATCAACCCGTTTCTCCTTGCGGCTCTTGTCGTCAAACTTTGGCTGAATATGAAATCAATCAATCTCAAAATATTGAAATCTATTTTACAGGAGAAATAGGAAAAATAATTAAAACAAATTCTATTAGAGACCTACTTCCCTTAGTTTTTGACAATTCCTTATTATAATTTACCATGAAAAATGATGTTGCTAATAGAGATGATCTTTATTTAATTGTTAGTGATTTTTATAAAAAATTGCTAGTCAATAAAGAATTAAAGCATTTCTTTGAAAAATTTCAAGATAAAGAAATTCTAGAAAAACATTTAAAGGTATTGGTTGATTTTTGGGATAATATCTTATTCTATTCTGGCACTTACCAAAAAAATGCCATGCAGCCACATATTAATTTGCATCAAAAAAAACCATTTTCACAAATTCATTTTGAAACATGGCTTCAACTTTTTAATCAATCTATCGACGAAAATTTTGAAGGAGAACAAGTAAATATATTAAAAAACAGAGCCCTTTCCGTCGCTACAGTAATGAGAATAAAAACAATTAATTCTTAAGAACATCTTTCAAAATATACGTTATATTTGTCTTTTGCATGTTTACTTCACGTATACATTTAATGAATTTTAAATCCATAATATGAATTCAATAATAACAGGAACAGGTACTTATATTCCAAAAATCGTTAAAAAAAATTCTGATTTTTTAAACGAAGAATTTTACTCCGAAAAAAAAGCAACCATACCTTCTTCCAATGAAGTTATTATTGAAAAATTTAAAGCAATTACTGGAATTGAAGAAAGAAGATACTTAGAACCTGAACTACAAAATAGTGATGCTGCTGCAATCGCATCAAAAATAGCTATAGAAGATGCAAATATTGACCCCGAAGAAATAGATCAAATAATATTTGGACATAATTTTGGAGATATTAGATTTAATGACACACAATCTGACATGTTACCAAGTTTAGCCTCTAGAGTAAAGCATTTATTGCGAATTAAAAATCCAAATTGTGTCGCTTACGATGTAATATTTGGGTGCCCCGGTTGGGTTCAAGGCCTTATTCAAGCAGATAATTTTATTAAAGCTGGCGTTGCAAAAAAATGTTTAGTGATTGGAGCTGAAACACTAGCAAGAATTGTTGACCCTCACGATAGAGATTCTATGATCTACTCTGATGGTGCAGGTGCTTGTATCCTTGAGAAAGGCCATGATAAAAATAAAGGTATTTTAAGTCATGCTGCTCAGTCATTCACTTATGATGAGGCTAATTATTTATTTTTTGGCGAATCCAATAAAATTATACCAAATATAAATACTCGCTATATCAAAATGTATGGACGAAAAATTTATGAATTTGCATTGAATAATGTACCAAATGCTATGAAAACTGCCTTAGATAAAAGTGGTTTACCAATTGAAAAGATTAAAAAAATATTGATACATCAAGCAAATGAAAAAATGGACGAAGCAATTATTAATCGTTTTTACAAAATGCTTGACATTGAAGTACCTAAAGATATTATGCCAATGAGTATACAAAAATTAGGCAATAGCTCGGTAGCAACAGTTCCAACTTTATTAGATCTTATATTAAAAAATAATTTAGAAGGTCACCATATTTCTAAAGGAGATGCCATTATTTTAGCTTCAGTTGGTGCCGGCATGAACATCAATGCAATTGTTTACCAATTTTAGCTAGTTTATATTTATTATTCCTGTATTAACTTCTTTTGTATTTTTGTCTTTACGGAATAATTTTGCGGTTAAATTTCCCTTTAAAACAATCTCATCTCCATTTATTTCCAACCAACTTCCTTCTCGTAATCCTAAAACAGGAATATCATTGTACGTATGAAATTCTTTGATTCGTGTCTCGCGAGTTTCTCCCTTATGTTTTGATGTAGGATCAGGATCTAAATAATGTGGATTTATATTAAAAGACATCAATCCTAATGTTTCAAAACTTGGAGGGTATACTATTGGCATATCATTTGTTGTTTTCATATTAACACCGGCAATATTACTACCAGCACTTGTGCCTAAATATAATGTACCATTTTCAACAACCTTCTTAATTACATGAATTAAATTATTTTGATATAATGAATTTACTAAAACAAATGTATTTCCTCCTCCAGTAAAAATTGCTTTCGCATTTTTAACTGCCAATTCAGGGTTATTAAACTCATGTATTCCTTTAATTCTTGTGTCTATCTTTAAAAAAGCTGTTCTAACAATTTTGGTATATTCATCAAATGAAATCCCTCCTGGTCTTGCATAAGGTATAAATAAAACTTCGTCAACTCCCTTAAAAAATGATTTCAATTCAGGTAAAATATAATCTAAATAACCACTTCCATAAATTGTTGAAGTACTTGCGATAATCATTCTTTTCATTGTTATCATTTTTATTTCCTCAAAAATAATGAATCGCTTTCTTTAACAAAAGTTTATCATTGCTTTAATAAATTTTAAGATTGTAGAATTGTTTCTTTGAATGATGAATCGACATTACCTAATCTTACTTGTTTTTTTAAGTTTAAAACTATCCGCTCAAGAAGACAGTTTAGTTTTAAAAGGAATAATTTTTAATGATTCCTTAGCAATTGATAATGTACATGTAGTAAACAAATCCAGTAACAAAGGTACCGTTAGCAATCGAGCTGGAAAATTTCAAATTTCTATTAAAGAGAATGATGTGCTTCAATTTTCTAATATCCAATATCAAACAAGAAGAATAACAATAAACAAAACTCATATTCAAAAAAAAGTTATTGAAATTTATTTAATTCAAAAAACCAATGAATTACAAGAAGTGGTTCTTGAAGATATGGCAAAATCATTAGGTTTACCTAATGCTGATAAAAAACCACTAAACCAAATTGAACGAAAATTAAATTATTATAGTCAAGAAAGCCTTCCCATTGTTATAATTGCAACTCTTTTAGGTCAGCAAGGTGGAATAGATGACATTTACAATATTATATCTGGTAATCGTAAAAAACACAGAAAATTAAATGAATTGATCAATCAAGACAAAATTGATGAAGAAAATCAATTAACCTTACTAGAAATTAGAAATCATTTTAATGATGAGTTTTTTATTAGGAATGCCAAAATCCACAAGGAAAATATTGATGCTTTTTTGAACTTTTGTTTGCCAAATAATATTATTTTTTTATTCGAAAGAAAAAGATATCTCGACTTAGTGGATATCTTTATTAAAGAAAGTGATACTTTTAATAAGAGTTAATGAAACAACTATACTTTACATTATTTTTATTATCAACGATTCATATGAATTCTCAAAGTGATCGAATCATTTTTCATGGAATAATTTTTAATGATTCCTTAGCAATTGATAATGTTAATATAGTAAATAAAAATACCAATAAAGGTACCGTTAGTAATCGAGCTGGAAAATTTCAAATTTCTGTAAAAGAAAATGATATCCTTCAATTTTCAAACATTCAATACCAAACAAAAAAGATCAAAGTAAATAAAACACATATTCAAAAAAAAGTTATAGAAATTTATTTAAATCAAAAAACTAATGAATTGCAAGAGGTGGTGGTACATAATATGGCTAAATCTTTGGGTTTACCCAATGCCGATAAAGAACCTTTGCAACCTACAGAAAGAAAAATAAATTATTATAATAAAGGCGGAATGATTGATAAATTATATGGATTCGTGTCTGGGGATTCAAAAAAATTAAAAATTCTACAAAAACACCTTGAAGAAGATGAAAGAGAATTAAATAATGAATTGGATGTCAAAATGATACGAGGTTATTTTAAAGATGAATTTTTTATAAATACTCTACAAGTTTCAAAAGGGCAAATAGATGGATTAATCGCTTATTGTCTTTCAAAAGGAATAGTTAATGCATTCGAAAATGATCGTGATTTAGAAGTTATGGATATCCTAATTCAAAACAAAGAGGACTATTTGAAATCCATAGAATAATTTCTTTTTTTAAACTTTTCTTCTATTCTCCAATTTTTTAAAAATATTAAATTGTGAAAATTTTTAATGAATGTCTATTTGATATTATTTCTGTTAGCTTTAGTTTTAACTATCTTTAAATTTTTGTTTAGTATTGCTTATGTTACATTTGCATTTTAATAGTCAATTTTAAAACATTAAATTAAAATGAGTTTTTATAAAAAAATACTCCTTCTAATCATTATTCCACTTTTGTCTTTTTCTGC
>Ga0209633_10000454_pt1 | contig 47905 bp, 43 predicted proteins | sample Cruoilmetagenom1_FD_187290 | JGI IMG/M metagenome (GOLD analysis project Ga0209633, IMG submission 187290) | Oil polluted marine microbial communities from Coal Oil Point, Santa Barbara, California, USA - Sample 1 (SPAdes) (version 2) | ecosystem: Environmental > Aquatic > Marine > Oil seeps ... | reverse complement strand
TTAAATGTACATGCACATGAGGTACTTCTAAGCCAATAACAGTCATTCCTATTCTTTTACAAGGCACTGCTTTTTCAATAGCCAATGCGACTTCTCTAGAAAAACTCATCAAGCCATTATACGTTTTTTCATCTAAGTCGAAAAGTTTATTTACTTCTTTTTTAGGAACAACTAAGGTATGCCCCTTTGCATTTGGATTGATATCTAAAAAAGCAAAAAAAGCATCATTTTCAGCTATTTTGTAGCAGGGAATTTCTCCATTAATTATTTTAGTGAAAATAGAACTCATTTTTTTACTTTTAACTGTTGATTTTTGGAATTTGGAATTTAATTTACCTGGTAATTTCCAAAATTTCAAATTTCATGATACCGTTAGGCACATTAATTTCGGCTATATCACCCACACCTTTTCCTAATAATCCCTTACCAATAGGCGAATTAACCGATATTTTACCAGTTTTAAAATCTGATTCTGAATCGGCCACCAATGTATAGTTAAACTCTGTATTATTAGCAATATTCTTAATCTTAACTTTTGACAATGCTAATATTTTAGAGGTATCTAATTGCGATTCGTCTATTATCCTAGCGGAAGCCACCACATTTTTTAATTGTGCTATTTTAAATTCTAATAACGATTGTTCCTCTTTGGCAGCATGGTATTCGGCATTTTCACTCAAATCACCTTTATCTCTGGCTTCAGCAATAGCATTCGTAATTCTAGGTCTTTCAACATGTTCTAATTGCTCTAATTCATCTTTTAGTTTCTTTAGTCCTTCTACTGTATAGTACGATACATTGCTCATGCTCTTATTCTTTTTTAATTAAAAAAACAAAATCTCATGCCGAAACAAAATTCCGATTGAGATTGGTATACAAATGTACAAAATATTTGTAATTTGCACTGTGCAACAAAATGAAAATTAATGCAAAAACTAATCATAGTTATACTCTTTATAACCTTACTTTCTTGTGGAACTTCTGATGATGGAAATCCTATTTTACCTAATGTCCCTGTCAACAAGACTGTTTTTTTGGACAATCCCGATGCTTTAGCTTTGAAAGTGCCGACAGGCTCAATAAAAATCTCTGGAGGAATTGCAGGCATTATTATTTATAATTTTAATGATAATCAATTCTTCGCGTGGGATAGGGCTTGTCCGCATGAGCCACCTCAAAAAGGTTGTACAATGGATGTTGTTGATGTGTTTTGGATGGATTGTTCTTGTGATAACAGCCGTTTTTCTATTCTGGATGGTTCTCCTCAAAGTGACACCCAATATTCTGCAAGGCAGTACAGAGTAATAAAAGATGGTAACACTTTAATTATCACGAATTTTTAGGGCTTTATAAAGAAGATGCTTACTTTTGTATCAAACTTGTTTTAAGTGACTCATTATTTTTCTTCTAACTTTAAATTAGGCATTCTTGGCGGAGGGCAACTCGGCAGAATGTTATTAACCGAAACTCAAAAATTTGATATTTACACCTGTGTTTTAGATGCTTCTAAAGAGGCTCCTTGTGCTGCTATTTGTAACGAATTTTATCGAGGTGATTTATTAGATTACGATACTGTTTATAAGTTTGGAAAAAAGGTAAATAGTCTAACCATAGAAATTGAAAATATAAATGTTGATGCTCTAGAACAACTGGAAAAAGAAGGTGTAAATGTTTTCCCATCGTCAAAAACATTGAGGGCTATTCAGAACAAAGCGACCCAAAAATTGTTTTATATTGATCATAATATTCCTACAGCTTCTTTTTCTCGTTTTGCATATACAAATGAAATTTCAACAGCTATAAAACATGAAACTTTGACTTTCCCTTTTGTATGGAAAAGCGCTCAGTTTGGTTATGATGGTACAGGGGTTAAAATTGTAAAAACCAATGCCGATTTAGAAGATTTACCGAATGTAGAGTGTGTTGTAGAAGAATTAATTGCTTTTAAAAATGAATTGGCAGTTGTTGTTTCTAGAAATGTAAAAGGTGATGTAAAAACCTATCCGGTTGTTGAAATGGAATTTCACCCTGAAGCAAATCAGGTAGAATATGTGATTTGTCCGGCAAGAATACCTAAAGAAATTGCGAAAAAAGCCCAGCAAATAGCTTTAAAAGTTTCTCAATCTTTTGAACATATTGGTTTGTTAGCCGTTGAACTATTTCTAACTCAAGATGATGAAATATTAGTAAATGAAGTCGCTCCAAGACCTCATAACAGTGGTCATTATAGCATAGAAGCTTCATATACAAATCAATTTGAACAACACTTACGTGCTATTTTAAATCTGCCTTTGGGTAATACTTCAAGTAAAGTAGGTGGTGTTATGGTAAATTTGGTTGGGGAAGAAGGTTATACAGGAGCCGTAATCTATAAGAATATGGACGTTATTTTACAAATGAATGGTGTAACACCTCATATTTATGGTAAAAAAATAACCAAACCTTTCCGTAAAATGGGACATGTAACCATTGTTCATAAAGACTTGAATGAGGCAAGGCAAATAGCGGAAGAGGTAAAGAAAACTATAAGAGTTATAAGCTCTGAAGAGCAAATTCCAAAACTCAAATAACAAATTCCAAAATCCTTCAAAGGAATATGTAATATTTGTGGATTAAATATCTGAACCTTAACTACAACTATTTGATGTTTGCGATTTGTATTTTGGGTTTTATTCGTAATTTAGCTTTGCTGATTATTTTCTCAAGTCAGTTTTTGTTTTAATAGTTAGTGCTTGAAATTTGGAATTTGTTATTTATGATATATAGAGGTGTATTAAAAAAAATGAGAACTGAAATAGGGCCACCTGTGCAGTATTATTTGATGATGGAAAATGATTTTATCAACTTAAATCAAGTATTAGATAAAACCTTAGAAATTTCTTTTTTAAAATATGAATGTTTGAATTGTCATTTAGACAAACCTATCTATAGACAAGGCTTTTGTAAAAGTTGCTTTTTTGAAATTCCTCAGGCAGCAGATTGGATCATGCGACCGGAATTAAGCACAGCTCACCTCGACAAAGAAGATAGAGATCTGGCTTATGAAAAAAGAATGCAATTACAACCACATATTGTGTATTTAGCAAATTCAAGTAATGTTAAAGTTGGGGTTACCAGAAAAGATCAAATCCCTACACGATGGATAGATCAAGGCGCTCACGAGGCTATTGAAATTGTTGAAACACCCAATAGATACCTTGCCGGAATTACAGAAGTAGCCCTCAAAGAACATATTTCTGATAAAACCAACTGGCGTAAAATGCTGACCAATGACGTGTTAGATGTTGATCTACTTGCTGAAAAAGAGAAATTATCTATTTATATTCCTGATGAAGTAAAACAATATTATTTAGAAAATAATTCTAAGGAAACTCCTATAGAATTTCCTGTATTACAATATCCTGTAAAGTTAAAAAGTTTAAACCTTAGTAAAACTCCGAATTATACTGGTATATTAAAAGGTATCAAAGGTCAATACCTTGTTTTTGAAGACAATACTGTGTTTAATGTGCGGGGTAGTGAAGGTTATTATGTGAGTATAACCATAAAATAAGAGGTCTTTAGATTGTAAGTAATCTTTTTCATAGCAATTTCCCCATAGTCTCTTACTTTTTCATAGCGGAAGAAAGGAAATTCATTTTTTTCTTACAATCTAAAGACCTTTTTACTCTTTCTTTTTCAGTTACAAATTTGAGTTATTATTAAATCTCAGGCAAGAGGAAAAACCCTGAATTTTAAGGGGGTTTTTCCCCAAACGAAAAAGGGGAAAAATCCCCTTTTCCCGTCTTCTTATTTATTAGTAATTTGCAGTTATCTAATTTTAAACCATTTATTATGAACTTTTCAAAGAAAAATCATCAACACAAAAAAATAAATATTTTTTTTGTGAGTAAAAATTTCAACAGTCATATGTCAAAAATCAGTACTATTTTTTTATTGTTCATTGCTTTTGCATTGACCATAACTTCTTGTGAAAAACCACAAAAATATTTTGAATTTGATGAAGATGCTAGAGACTCAATGTTAACACATATTATACCTCTTAAAGATGCTATTGATTCGTATAAAGATTATGGCAAGAGCCGTAATAATATTTTAAAAGACACCTTAAGGAAAAAATATAAAGATGATAAATTCGAAGACACTAGAATGGTATGGTTCGATATTGAAACAATAAAACAATATTTAATCTATGTTGAAGAAGAGTCTAAAAAAGCTGGCGTTGACCCTAAAGGTATACAATTCTACTTTAGTGTGAATTCTGAAAAAGCATCTGGAAAGAAAAAAAATCATCAATCATTTTTTATAGCCCCTACAATAGCAAGAGATAGTGTGCAATCTGGTTATACATTAGATTCAAATGGAAAAGTAATTCTTTTAAAAGATAAACTCAAAGATGTTTATGAGTTATCCCCTAACCAAAGAACTGAAAAGGCTGGTTTCTTTGCGATAATGCTTGAGGATAAAGGTTTACTATTAAATGATGGTAATGACACTCCCCCAGGAGGTAATGACTAAAAAAACAAAAAATAGATAATGCTTTTTGATTTATCAATATCAATTATTAGTAATTCTATAAAATATACTGAGCTTGTTTCTGCAACAGTAGGTACTATCTATTTATATAAATACCAAAATACGCATTTAAAGTACTTTATAATTTTATTATGGTATATAACTATTTCAGAGTTTTTAGGTTGGTATGTAATTGAGTATAATGTTTCAAGTTTAATATATATTGATGAAAACGGATGGAAATATAATTCTTGGATATATAACCTTTTACGTTTTGTTACTTTTAATACTCTGTTTTTTATATACTACAAAAGTCTAATTTCAAAAACATTTCAAAAATGGATTAAAATATTTGCTATAATTTATTTTATAATAGTAATAATTAATTGGTCTTTCATTCAAAATTTTATAAACGAAAAATCTGAATTTCCTCGAATCGTTGGATCTATTTTATTAATAGTTACAATTATATTTTATTTTATAGAATTATTGAAATCTGAAAAAATAATAATCTTTCATAAGTTATTGCTTTTTTGGATAAGTGTTGGTCTGTTATTATTCTATGCTGGAACTATTCCTTTTATTTTAAAATATAATGGATATGCCTTAATTCCTGGAATTCATAAATTATTTTTAATAGTGTACATACTTGCAATTCTTATGTACTTAATTTTTACATTTGGTTTTATATGGAGCAAGAAAGAGTAACATTAATTATTATCATAACTACTATCATAGTATTAGTATTTACTATTGCTATGATAGTGTTATTTGTTGTTTTTCAACGTATAAAGAATAGGTTATTAATAGACAACAAATCTCTACGTGCTATTATTAAAGAAAAATTGTCGTCTTTTGATATTTAATAAACTCAAAAATGGATTAAAATGTCATTAGCAACTTTTAGACTTTTCGTTCCATTTTCAGAATTATTAGCTGCAATTATTGGTACTCTATATTTTTATAAATACAAAAATTCTCCTCTCAAATATTTTTTATATATACTTTGGTATATAGTATTGACTGAATTTACAGGTTGGTATGCTGCTGACAAAGATGTTCTAGGCTTTTTTGATAAAGAAGGGAGACATTATAATTTATGGATGTATAATTTAATGTATTCTATTTTTTACCCTATTGTATTAACTATTTATTTAAGATCAATTCATCAGTTATCTTATAAAAAATGGATCAAGATATTTATATTTTTTTATATCATAGTTTCAATAATAAACTGGTCATTTATTCAAAGTTTTAAATACGAATGGTCAGAATTACCTGATGTTATTGGTTCCTTATTTTTGGCAATTTCGATCATATTTTATTTTATGGAATTATTGAAATCTGATAAAACATTTATTTATCATAAAAAATTACTATTCTGGATCAGTATTGGTTTACTTATATTTCACGTAGGAACAATCCCTTTTAACATAGAAGTTACTCATTATGCTTTATTAAAAGGAATTCATAATCTATTTTTAATCATTTGGATTCTGGCACTTATAATGTATTTAATCTTTACATTCGGTTTTATATGGAGTGATAAAGAAAAAATAGAATGAGTAAATTAGTGATTTAAATATGGAACAAAACGGAACAACAATCTTAATTTTAATAACAACATTGACTGTTGTGTTATTGATTGTTGTAATTATTGTCATTTTCAGTATTTTTCAAAAAAGAAAAGTCAAATTTATATTTGAACAAAAAGAATCTAAACAACGTTTTGAGGAAGAAATTATTAAAGCACAATTAGAAACACAAGAGCAAACCTTACAAAATATTAGTTGGGAGTTACATGACAATGTTGGGCAGTTACTTTCTGTTGCCAGAATGCAATTGAATATGTTACAACCGGGGTTGGCTGACAATCAAAAAACATTAGTTGACGAAACAGGTCAGATTATTTCTAAAAGTTTACAAGAAATAAGGACCTTATCAAAATTATTGAATCCCGAAGTAGTAAAGAATATAGGTTTAGAAGAAGCCATACAATTAGAAGTTGACAGATTCAATCGTCTGAATTTTATAAGAGCTACTTTTACTATTGAAGGAAAATCGGCTAGCATCAATCAAAAAGATGAGATCATTCTGTTTAGAATTTTACAAGAATTTTTATCTAATTCTCTAAAACATTCTAAAACAGCTAAGCTTAATGTTACATTAACTTATGCCGATACTTGTTTAATTATAAAAGCTCAAGATTTTGGTGTTGGTTTTGACGAAAAAACAATACAAAAAGGTTCGGGCTTATTGAATATGAAAAGCAGGGCTAAATTAATAGATACCAAATTAAAGTTAAAATCAGAAAAAGATAAAGGAGTTTCACTAACTTTAACCTATCCTTTAACAAAAGAAAATGAGTAAACATGCAATTGCCATAATTGATGATCACATACTTTTCGCTCAGTCGCTAAAGGGATTGATTAATACTTTTGATCGTTTTGAGGTTACACATGAAGCAAATAATGGTCAGGCATTTATAGAAGTTTTAAATAAAACTTCCAAATTACCTGAAATTGCTTTAATGGATATGAATATGCCAATTATGGATGGGGTAGAAACAACGCATTGGCTGCAAAAGAATTTTCCTACCATTAAAGTATTAGCATTATCTATGGATGACGATGAAAATTCTATTTTAAAAATGATTAGAAACGGCGCAAAAGGATATCTACTAAAAGATATCCATCCAGATATTTTATTGGAAGCTTTAGATAGTGTGCTTAAAGAAGGGTTCTATCATACAAAAAGAGTTTCTGATACCTTGGTAGGCTCACTGCATCCTGATGCTAAGAAAAAAACCGACATTAAACTCCAAGAAAGAGAATTAGAGTTCTTAAAATTAGCAAGTACAGAAATGACCTATAAAGAAATTGCCAATGTTATGAATTTAAGTCCCAAAACCATTGATGGTTATCGTGAGCAGTTATTTAAAAAATTAGAAGTAAAAAATAGGATTGGTTTGGTAATTTATGCCATTAAAAATAAAATTGTTTAATCCTGATTAAGAATCTAAATCGATCTCCTCACCCACATCCAGCTTAAATACACTTCTAAATAAATATACTGTAGCATATAAAAGTGGCGTATCCATCAATGCTACCAACATTTTGAATAAAAATCCGCTTATTAATAATTTGTTGAATAGATCCCATTCAATAACACCAAATGAACATAATAAAAACAATATCGAAAAAGTATCTAAAAACTGAGAAGTGATCGTAGAAAAGTTATTTCGTAACCATAGATGTTTTCCATTCGTTTTCTTTTTCCAAAAATGATAAATTCTAATATCTACAAACTGTGCCAATAAATAGGCAATCATTGATGAAAATACAGCAATCATTGAAAATCCGAATACTTTAGTAAACAACGAATCATCAACCGGAGACCATTCAGTGGCCGGAACCATATCAGAAGCATATATGATCAATAGAGAAAAGAAAGAAGCAAAAATACCAGTTACAACTACTTGGTTGGCTTTTTTCTTTCCATAAATTTCCGATATCAGATCTGTTACTAAAAAAGTCAAAGGATAAGGTAAAATTCCTACTGAAATTTCAAAAGTATATATTCCGAAAAAATTCCATGAAAAGAATTTTTGAAAAATTAAATTTGAAACAACTAAAGAAGTAATAAACAAGGCAGCTAAAATCAAATAAACTTTATGTGCCAATAATTTTTTTGATGTATTCATAATTTACTAAGATATTAAATAATAATTTAGCTACAAATTTTCTATTTTTGTAGTACAACCAATAATCAAATTATATGCACGCATATATTTTTCCCGGTCAGGGAGCACAGTTTTCAGGAATGGGTTTAGACCTATATGAAAAATCGCCTATCGCACAACAATTATTCGAGAAGGCCAATTCTATCTTAGGCTTTTCTATTACCGATACTATGTTTGAAGGTACCGCTGAGCAACTTAAAGAAACTAAAGTAACGCAGCCGGCTATTTTTTTACATTCGGTAGCTTTGGCGAAAACTTTAGGTAAAAGCTTTAAACCACAAATGGTTGCCGGTCATTCGTTGGGCGAATTTTCAGCTTTGGTTGCAAATGGTGTTTTAAATTTTGAAGAAGCGTTAAAATTAGTTTCTCAAAGAGCGCTAGCTATGCAAAAAGCCTGTGAGTTACAACCCTCAACTATGGCAGCAGTATTAGGACTAGAAAATGATGTTGTTGAGAAAATTTGTGCAATGACTGATGGTATTGTAGTAGCTGCCAATTATAATTGCCCTGGTCAATTAGTTATTTCAGGTGAGATTGAAGCAATTGATAAAGCATGCAAATCATTGTTAGAAGAAGGTGCTAGACGAGCATTAGTATTGCCTGTTGGTGGTGCGTTTCATTCTCCGTTAATGGAGCCTGCTCGTGAAGAGTTAGCTGCTGCGATAGAAAATGCTACTTTTAATGATCCTATATGCCCTATTTATCAAAATGTTACAGCCTGTGCTGTAGATAATGCTTCTGATATTAAAAAGAATTTAATAGCTCAACTCACTTCACCTGTACAATGGACACAGTCCATACAACAAATGATAAAGGATGGTGCCTCCGAGTTTACAGAAGTTGGTCCTGGAAAAGTATTACAAGGGTTGATGCGAAAAATTGATAGAAATGTTACTGCTAATGGGGCAACTCTTCAAGAACTAGAATAATGAGCGGAACTGTATTAACGAGCATTAGGGACAATATTGCCATGGTAACTTTTTACCATCCGGCAAGTAATTCATTTCCTACACTATTACTCAATAGATTGATAGAAAATATCAATCGTTTAAGCAATGATAATACCATTAACGTTATTATTTTAAAAAGTGAAGGCGATAAAGCTTTTTGTGCAGGTGCTTCCTTTGATGAATTATTAGCAATCACTACTTTAGAAGAAGGAAAACAGTTCTTTTTAGGTTTTGCTAATTTAATCAATGCCATGCGTAAATGTTCAAAATTGATTATTGGCAGAGTGCAAGGCAAATCGGTAGGCGGAGGTGTTGGTATTATTGCCGCAACTGACTATTGTTTCGCTACAGAAAAAGCTGATATTAAACTCTCAGAATTAACCATTGGTATTGGTCCTTTTGTTATTGAGCCTGTTATAACTCATAAAACGGGTATAGCAGCGTTTAGCAAACTTACACTAGATGCTACAGATTGGCATACCGCATATTGGGCAAAAGATAAAGGTCTATTTTCTAGAGTTTTTGAAACTACCAAAAACATGGATAACTACGTAGCACTCTTATCTCAAAAGTTAGCAAATTATAACCCAGAAGCATTAAAAGAATTAAAAAAAATACTTTGGAAAGGTACTGAAAATTGGGATGATTTACTTTCAGAAAGGGCCGCAATTAGTGGTCAGTTAGTATTGTCAGATGCTACAAAAAAAGCCCTTCAAAAATTTAAAAAATGAGCTTAGTTTTAGTTTTACTGCAGGTAGAGGATATTAAAGAAAAAATTGAAAATGCCCCTGATGGTAATTATGAAATTGGTGTTGTAATTGGCACTTATTTGCCTTTTGTAATTCTAGTTGTTTTTGCATATATCATTTATTATCGAATGAAGAATCAAAAAGATTTAAACAAGTAAGTATTTACGATTGCTAGATTTACAAATTACGATTGTTTTTGGTCCCATTCTTATGTAAGGAATAATTCATATCTTCCACTAACTAAAATTAACACTAATCTTACATAATATGCAACTTACTCAAATAAAGCCTTCACAAGAACAAATTGCACAATTAATGGCATACCCTAAAGACACACCCATTGTTATGGTAAACATTCTCAAATTCAAAACAAAGACAGAAGAAGGGAATGAAACCGGTCAGGAGGCATATACAAGATATTATAAAAATACGCAGGCTTTTATTGGTAAAGCGAAAGCTAAATTAATCTGGAAAGGGGCGGTTGCAACAACAGTTATTGGAGATTCTGACGATCAACCTGACATGATCTTTTTAGTAGAATACCCATCTACAAATCATTTTTTAGGAGTTATAACAAGCCCTGAATATCAAAAAATTGCTAATGATAGAACTATTGCTTTAGAATATGGTGGATTAATAGCTTGTCAAACTATAGAGTAATGAGCAGTATACAAACACATTATCGCACATGTAATCTTTGTGAAGCTATGTGCGGATTAGAAATCAAGTATAATAAAACGGAAATTTTATCTATTAAAGGAGATGAAGAAGATGTATTAAGTAAAGGACATATTTGCCCGAAAGCTGTTGCACTTCAAGATTTATATCACGACAAAGACCGTCTAAAAACGCCAATTAAAAGAACAGATAATGGTTGGCAAGAAATTTCTTGGGAAGAAGCTTTCAATGAAGTTTCAGAAAAACTAAAATCGATCCAACATGAATATGGTAACGATGCTGTTGGCGTATATAGGGGGAATCCGAATGTGCATAATCTGGGGTTAATGCTCTACAGTTCTCCATTTATTAAAAGCTTAAAAACACAACAAAAGTACAGTGCTACTTCTGTTGATCAATTACCTCATCATATTGCATCATTATTAATGTTTGGTCATCAAATGATGATACCAATTCCCGATATTGATAACACAGACTTTATGTTAATTATGGGTGGGAATCCTGCTGCTTCTAACGGAAGTATGATGACAGCTCCTAATTTTTCTAATCGTATAAAAGCAATTATTAAACGAGGTGGAAAAGTTGTAAATATTGATCCTAGATTTACCGAAACTTCAAAAATTTGCAGTCAACATCATTCTATTAAACCCGGAAAGGATGCGCTACTCTTATTTTCATTAATACATATTATTTTTGATGAGAAATTAGATAAAAAAGGGCATTTAGCTTCTCATTTTAATGGTTGGAATGAAATTAAAAAACTTACCAGAGATTTTCTTCCGGAAAAATTGGCTTCATTAATAGGCATCGATGAACCTGATATTAAACAATTAGCCAGAGATTTTGCTAATGCTAAATCTGCAGTCTGTTATGGACGCTTAGGTCTTTCAACACAAGAATTTGGCGGTTTATGCCAATGGTTGGTAAATGTTTTAAATGCCATTACCGGAAATTTAGATAAAAAAGGAGGCGCTATGTTTACATTGCCTGCAATTGATCTTGTTGGAATGGCCAGGCATAATGGTAAAACCGGTACTTTTAATCGATATAGAAGTAGAGTTAATAATTTACCTGAATTTACAGGCGAATTTCCTGTAGCCACCTTGGCTGATGAAATTCTTACCGAAGGTGACGGACAAATCAAAGCAATGATCACTATTGCCGGAAACCCCGTATTATCAACCCCAAATGGAAAGCAATTAGAAAAAGCATTTCAGCAACTAAAGTATATGGTTGCTATAGATATTTATCTAAATGAGACTTCGAAGTTTGCTGATATTATTTTACCATCAACTACCGGTTTAGAAACCGCACATTATGATTTAGCTTTTAATCAATTAACAATAAGAAATACGGCTAAATACAATAATCCCTTGTTTGATAAAGAAGAAAATCAAAGGCATGATTGGGAAATTTTAAATGCGTTGACAGAAAAAATGACAGGGCAAAAAAATCCGGCAACACCCGAAATGATGTTAGATTATATGTTACAGGGTAGTCCTTATAAGGATAAAAAAATATCTGTTAAAATGTTGAAAGAAAATCCACACGGAATTGATTTTGGTCCATTACAATCTTGTTTTCCTGAGCGATTATTTACTGAGAGCAACAAAGTAGAATTGGTTCCTCAAGCTTTTTTAGATGATTTGACTCGTCTTAAAAGGCAAATTACTACTTGGCAAAACGAAGTGAAAACTGAATATCCTTTTGTTCTAATTGGTCGCCGTCATTTACGAAATAACAATTCTTGGATGCATAATTCTAAGTTACTTATGACTGGACGAGAACGCTGTACGCTTTTAATTCATCCTGAAGATGCCCAAAAGCTACAATTAAATGATCGTCAAAAAGTAATGGTAAGCTCTTCTATTAGTAGTGTTCAAATTCCAATAGAAATTACTGATCAAATGAGACTGGGTGTTGTTAGTATACCTCACGGATTTGGTCATAACAGAAAAGGGACTAACATAGAACTGGCTCAAGAAAACCCAGGAGTTAGTATCAATGACTTAACAGATGATCATAAAATTGACGTCTTAACAGGCAATGCAGATTTTAGCGGTACCAACGTTAAAATTGAGGCTTGATCTGAATTATACATTTTGTTTTCGCAACAATTCACTTGGATTGATCCCAAATCTACTTTTAAATTTTTCGCTAAAATAAGAAGGACTGGTAATACCAACTTGATATTGTACTTCGCTTATGGTTTTGAACTTTCTACTCTCTATCAATTTATAGGCTTCTCTTAATTTAATTTCTTGTATAAATTTTATGGATGAAAGCCCTGTATATCTGTTTAAAATTCGTGCTAACTGCCTTTGACTATAATTTATTTTCAACGCTAAATCTTCAACTTTAAAATTTTCATTTGAGAGATTATTCATAATTTCCTGCTCAATTTCTTTCAGTAATTTATCAACATGTGTTTCAGGAATATCTTCAATAGAATTATCTGGCGCCACAATAGATAATTTTAGCTCTTTATTATTCTTTAAAAGATTATTAATTCTAACTATTAGTTCTTCTTTGTTGAAAGGCTTTGTAATATAATCATCAATACCTATTGAAAACCCTTTTATTTTATCTTCAGATAGCGATTTTGCAGTAATTAAAATAAACGGAATGGTGTTATATTCAGGCAATGATTTTAAAAGTTTCTTAAATTCATAACCATCAACTTTTGGCATCATAATATCTGAAGCAACTAAATTAAATGTTTGTTTTTTTGCTAAATTAATACCTTCTAATCCGTCAAAAGCAAAAGTACAATTATAAAAAGGGTTTAATATTTCTTTTAAATAATTGCTCATTTCAATACTGTCTTCAACAATTAAAATTGAAGGTTTATTACTATTATCAACTAATGTTATTTTGGCATCATTTTTTTCTTCAATAAATTTGGAGTTATTCATTTCAGTTAAAAGTGGACCTTTACATCCCTTCGTATCCTTACTTTTAGAAACCGGCATGGTAAACTTAAATGTACTCCCTTTGCCAATTTTACTCTCAACAGTTATATTACCTCCTAAAAATTGTGCAAAATCTTTAGCTAATAAAAGACCTATGCCGATACCACCTAAAGATTTATTATTTTTAGATTGATAAAATCGAGTGAAGATTCGCTCCTGATCTTCTTCATCAATACCTTGTCCAAAATCAATTACCTTAATTTCAAGAACTTCATTCAATACTTCTGCCTCAATAATTACTTTTGAATTGCTTTCAGAGAATTTAATGGCATTAGACACTAAGTTCGTAAGTATTTTTTCAACTTTAGAAGTATCTATGTCTGCTTTACAATTATTAGGTATTTTAGAATTATAAATTAACTCTATATTTCTACTATTTGCCAATACCTCAAATGATAAAAAAATACTTTTTAAAAACTCATTCAATTCTTTTGAAACAATTTTTAATGACATTTTATAATCTTCAAATTTTAATAAATTTAATATTTCATCTGCATCAAAAATTACTTTCTTGCTATTGATCAAGGCATTATTTATATATCCTTTTACCTTCTCGTTACCATTCGTTTCTTCATCAATTAAATTTAAGTATCCATTAATAAGTGTAAGAGGTGTTCTTATTTCGTGAGAAATATTCTCTAAAAAGGCTGTTCTTATTTGATTAAATTCATGTTCTTTTTCATAGGCAATTTCTGCTTTACTCTTCTTATTTTTTAGAATATTAAATAACCATTGAAATATAAATAATCCGGCAAATAAAATTAAAGTTGCATACAGAAGGATATTTTTTTTATCATTCTTCTGTTTTTCAATAATCAATTGTTGATTGATAATTTCTTTTTCTTTTTCCTTAGTTTCGAATTTCTTACCATATTCAATCATTAAATCATAATTATTGTGTTTTAATAAAGAATCTGCAATAGAGGCTCTTTTTTCGGCATAGTATAGAGCTTTATCATTCTCACCAATATTTTTATAAACTTCACTAGTCAGTTTATATTTGTCTATATATAATGGTCTAATATTCTTGTCAGAAAAAGTATTATACAAGGTGTCCATATAAGCTTTTGCCTTTTCATACTGATTCATTTTGGTCAAAGTATACATCATTTCTAAATAAGGACCAGCTGATTTTATATGTGCTTTTTTGTTAGATTTTAAAGCCAGTTGGTAATTTTTAATTGCCAATTTATAATCACCATATTTTGTGTACACTCTGCCTTTATATAAATAACCCAAAGCAGCATAATTGAAATATCCATTTTTTAAGGATCGAGCGATAGATAAATCGGTATACTTAATTGCTTCATTTTTAGTGCCCGCTACTAAAGACAACTTCATATACAAATAAATATAATCAGAATTTTGCTGTATAGTGTCTCGAAAAACTTTTATAGAATTATATGTATCTAGCGATTTAAACATAAACATTTTGGCCAATTCAAATTCATCAATGAAGTAATAGTTCAAAGCAATATTTTGGTGAATTAGTGAAACATTTATAGTGTCGTTTGCCTTTACTGCTAATTCTTCCGCCGTATTATAATATTCTATTGATATTTGATATTTTCTTTCTGTCGCATTGATTATTCCGTACAAATTATTGGCAAGCATTTGAAAGTAAGTATCATCAAGTTCAATAGCCCTTTTTAAAAATTTAGTTACATATTTTTTAGAAGATTTATAATCATATTTTAATTTATAGATTAAAGCTAGAGCATGATCACCTTCCATCATCAATGAATCATTTTTGGCCTTTTTAGCATAATACAATGCTTGTTCGGCATGAAGCAATGCAGCATTAATATTCTGTACAGTTTCAAAAGTTTTATCTATATGATACCTTGCTTTTTTTTCTGAATTGATATTCGAAATATTAATTTCTGAATCTACTTGAGCAGACAAGGTTACGGTAAATAGAAGAAATAAAAAGAGTGTAAATTTCATTGGTTAATTAAGTAAAAAGTCAAATCCATTTTTTATGATTTTTTTCAAATGTATGGATTATCTCTAATACGGTGGCTAAATGTCTAAGTAAAGCAATAATTTGTCCAATTACAGAAAGCAAAAAACGATTACTGTTAATATCTTTGCCTTGCTTAAAAACATAAGCATTAATCTTAATAAACTCCCTATAATTGCTATGAAGGAGAAAATACAATCATTAGGGTTAAATTGTTTTAGAGTTTCTAGGAGAGATTAAGTAAAAGTTATTTTCTTCTTTCTTCCTTTTCTCCTAGAATTCTAATATCTTCAAGATTTATTACAAACTACATTATTATATTTCATTTTTTAATTCATATTATTCACTTAGTTAATCTAGTGTTAAGTTAAGCATACTTTAGCCAAACCAAGTTTTGCTCTTTTTGCTCCATACTTCTTTAAAAAACACTTACGGAACTATGACTATGCATATATTTTTTGCATCGTCTGGAATAAAAGTACCTGCGACTTATACGACATAGTACACTTAACTTGACCCTAGAAAGTTTATTCTTTTTTAAAGAAGAGAACTGTTTTTTCTACAAAATTATAAATGCTAATATTCAATAAAATGATATCTAAATTTATTTCAGTAATGGATGAAAATGACATTACTAATTCTAAAAATGTGGATTCTGTGACCGTGTTTAATGCAGTAATTGAAAACAACACTTGACCTTTAAAAAGAAAAGAAGTGAATTTATTGATAATGAAACTGGATCAAAATGGGACATAACCGGTTATTGTTATGCCGGAAAGCTTCAAGGTAAACAATTACAAATAAAACCACATAGTAATCATTTTGCTTTTGCTGGCTGGCATTTCATCCTGGAAGTGAAATTTATAAAGAATAAATTGTAAATTGGCATGATTAACTTTCAAGTCTTTTTTATGTCAATATATCTTGCCGAGTTCTTAGGAACTTTTTTACTTATTTTATTTGGTGGTGGGGTTGTTGCCAGTGTTGTTTTAAAAGGTGGTAAAGCAGAAGATTCTGGATGGAATACAATTGTTGTAGCCTGGGGTATTACCGTTGCCTTTGCTATTTATGCCGTTGGTGGTATTAGTGGAGCACATATTAATCCTGCAGTTACTTTAGGTCTAGCATTTGTTGGCGAATTTTCTTGGGAGAAAGTTCCTGGTTATATTATTGCACAAGTATTTGGTGCTTTTGGTGGTGCCGTCTTAGTTTGGATCTATTATATCCCGCACTGGTCAAAAACAGAAGATAAAATCTCTAAATTAGCCGTTTTTAGTACAGTCCCTGCCATACGTTCTTATATTCATAATTTCGTAAGCGAAATGATTGCTACTGCATTACTGGTTTTTAGTCTACTTTTTATAGGTACCAATAATTTTACTGAAGGTTTAAATCCATTAGTGGTGGGCGCTTTAATTATTCTAATAGGTTTTGGTTTAGGCGGAACAACCGGCTTTGCCATTAATCCGGCAAGAGATCTAGGGCCTAGAATTGCGCACTTTTTATTACCTATTCACAATAAAGGAGATTCTGATTGGAAATATGCACCGATACCTATATTTGGTCCATTTTTAGGAAGCCTTTTAGGTGGTGCAGCTTATCAACTATTATATAAAAATGACTTTCAACTGAAATATTGGATTGTAATTGCTATAGCGATTCTCATTTTAATTTTCGCAGTAGTAAAAGGCATTAAAACTGTAAAAAATAATTAATTATGTCACAAAAATATATCATTGCCTTAGATCAAGGTACAACTAGTTCTCGTTCAGTATTATTTGACGAAAATGGTCATCAAGTAGCTATCTCTCAACAAGAGTTCGAGCAAATATTTCCTAAATCAGGTTGGGTTGAACACAATCCTCAAGAAATTTTAGATTCACAATTAGCTACTTTTAAAAATTTGATAAAAGATATTGATGTCTCTGATATTGCGGGAATAGGTATTACGAATCAACGTGAAACTACCGTCGTATGGAATAAATCAAACGGGAAAGCCATTTATAATGCCATTGTTTGGCAAGATAAAAGAACCGCACCAATTTGTGAAGAATTAAAAAATAAAGGTTTAGAAGATCATGTAAAAACAACTACAGGTTTGGTAATTGACTCCTATTTCTCTGGCACTAAAATTAAATGGATCTTAGATAATGTTGATGGTGCAAGAACACTTGCTGAAAAAGGTGAATTGTTATTTGGTACCATTGATACTTGGTTGTTGTGGAATTTAACGAATGGCAAAGTACATACCACCGATTATTCTAATGCCTCTCGTACCATGATTTTTAATATCAAAACATTAGAATGGGATGAAAAATTACTCGATGCCCTTGATATTCCTAAAAATATGTTGCCAGAAGTAAAACCTTCTAGTTTTCATTTTGGAGATTTTGAATATAATAATTATAAAATTCCAGTTGCCGGTATAGCTGGTGATCAGCAAGCGGCATTATTTGGCCAAGCTTGTTTTGATAAAGGAGAAGCCAAAAACACTTATGGAACCGGTTGTTTTATGTTAATGAATACAGGTGAAAACCTACAATATTCACAAAATGGATTATTGACTACCATTGCTTGGGGAATTGACAACAAAGTATACTACGCTTTGGAAGGCAGTGTGTTTATTGCCGGCGCAGCAATTCAATGGTTGCGTGACGGATTACAAATGATAAATTCTGCTGAAGAAAGCGAAGCCATTGCCGCACAAGTTGATGGTGACAATCCGGTATATGTTGTTCCTGCTTTTGCAGGATTGGGCGCTCCATATTGGGATATGTATGCACGAGGCGCCATCTTTGGTTTGACCAGAGATACTGGCAAAAATCATTTAGTAAAAGCTACTTTAGAATCGATGGCCTATCAAACCAAAGATCTAGTAAATGCCATGCAAGAAGACAGTAAAATTAAATTGTCTTCACTTAAAGTGGATGGTGGGGCATGTGCGAATAATGTATTGATGCAATTTCAATCTGATATCCTTGATACCGAAATTGAAAGACCTAAAAATATCGAATCAACAGCTTTAGGAGCTGCTTTTCTTGCCGGAATTGCTATCGGATTATGGAAACAGCAAGACATTGTTTCAAATAAAAAAATAGAAAGAAGGTTTACTCCATCTATGGGTGATCAACAACGAGAAAAGCTATATAAAGGATGGAAAAAAGCAGTAGATCGTACCATGAATTGGGAAGAGTAATACATGAATTTCACTAATTAGCACGGAAAATATGGCATTTTATACAGAAATAAAAAATAGAGAACAACGATTTATTGAATCTCAAAAAATGTTTTTTGTAGCAACCGCTCCAAAAGAAGGTCGAATTAATTTATCTCCTAAAGGGATGGATACTTTTCGTGTACTTGATAAAAATCGTGTGATGTGGTTAAATCTTACAGGAAGCGGAAATGAGACTGCTGCACATTTGTTAGATGATAGTAGAATAACAATTATGTTTTGTGCTTTTGAAGGTGCTCCAAATATTTTACGTTTGTACGGAACAGCGACTGCAATCCATCCGAAAGACGACAAATGGAAAGATACTATTTCTTTATTTCCTGAAATTCCAGGAGCTCGTCAAATTTTTGATATACAAATTGAAAGTGTCCAAACTTCTTGTGGTATGTCTATTCCGTTTTATGAATTTCAAAAAGAAAGAAATCAATTAAATAAATGGGCAATTGATCAAGGACAAGAAAAAATTGAACACTATTGGAAAGAAAGAAATAGCACGAGTATTGATGGTATTCCTACAGGTATAAAATGAAACCCATTAATTCCCATCTTGAGGATTATTTCTTAGTTAATGGCATTGAGTAGTATTTGATATTTGAAAAGTAAGGTTTAACAAAATGTCACATTGAGCGAAGTCTAAATGCTTAGAAACGTTAATGTAAAATCCTTCGACTGCGCTCAGGAGGACACACTAATTACTTTTCAAACAAATTGCCTTATTCTAGGAAATACCTTCTTGAGAGTAAGGGTATGTTAATAAGAAGAAAGAAAATAATCAATGAATAATTTTTCAACATTAGATAGGGTATCGATCACTAACAAATTAGCATCCGAAGAGTTTGATCTGCTTATTATTGGTGGTGGTATTACAGGAGCAGGTATTGCTTTAGATGCATCTTCAAGAGGTATGAAAGTTGCGCTCATTGAAAAAAATGATTTTGCATCGGGTACCAGTAGTAAATCAACCAAATTAATTCATGGTGGACTCCGTTATTTAAAACAATTCGATTTTTGGCTGGTAAAAGAAGTAGGTTCTGAACGGGCTATTGTTCATAAGCTTGCTCCTCATTTGGTAATACCCGAGAAGATGGTATTACCATTAATCAAAGGAGGTACTTATGGCTCATGGCTAACCTACATAGGTTTAAAAATTTATGATATTCTAGCAAATGTTGAAGGTGACGATAAACGCAAAATGCTCAGTAAAAAAGAGGCCTTAAAAATTGAACCATTACTTCCAACAAAAATTTTAGAGGGTGCCGGTTACTATGCCGAATATAGAACAGATGATGCACGTTTAACGATAGAAGTTTTAAAAACCGCATTAAATTATAAAACTACAGCTCTGAATTATTGTGAAGCTGTTGAGTTTATCTATGAAGAAGAAAAAGCGAGAGGTGTAAAAACTTTTGATACAGTTTCAAATCAAGAATTTGATATCAAAGCAAAATATGTGGTAAATGCTACTGGTCCCTGGGTTGATGAACTCAGGCAAATCAATCATTCAAAAACCGGTAAACGTTTACATTTAACCAAAGGGGTACATTTAGTACTTTCACATGAAAAGTTACCGATTAAATATGCCGTATATTTTGATATACCTGACGGAAGAATGATGTTTGCAATCCCAAGAGGAAAAGTAACTTATATAGGTACTACAGATACAAATTTTCAAGAAGATAAAAACAAAGTTGAAGTTAGCACTACTGATGCCATGTATTTGATTAGTGCTGTAAATAATATGTTCCCTTCAATCAATTTAAGTTTAGATGATGTACAATCTAGTTGGGCAGGATTGCGTCCTTTAATTCATGAAGAAGGTAAATCTGCATCTGAACTTTCTCGGAAAGATGAAATTTTTGTATCTGACACAGAATTAATTTCTATTGCCGGAGGTAAGCTCACAGGCTATCGAAAAATGGCAGAACGTATTGTTGATCTAGTCTGTAAAAAGTATCAAAATAGATATGATAAAAAATTTAAGGATATTAAAACACCTGAAATCGTTTTAAGTGGTGGAAAGTTCAAGAATTTTAAAGAAGTTCAGAACTATCAGAAAAAAATATTTAAACAGATCAAACCTGAAGGTTTTACTAAAATTGATGCCAATTATTTGGTATATAATTATGGAAAACAGACAAACAGTATTTTAAATAAATTTGATGAGCTAAAAGATATTGATGTAGAAATTCGTTTAGCTAAGGCAGAATTATGGTTTTGTATTCAACATGAGATGATACAAACTCCATTGGACTTTTTTATAAGAAGAACCGGTAGACTATATTTCGATATAGAAAGTGTTGAAAAACTAAAAGAACCTGTTCTTATTGAATTTGCGACGGTTTTTAATTGGAATAAATCTACGCAAGAAAAATATCGTAAAGAATTAGCACAGGCTGTACTTGTGGCTACAAATTTTAAATAAATTATTATAGCTTTTTAGATTTATGAATATTTGTTGTTTCAAATTCTATTAAATCTATACTATACAGTGATTTTGATGGAACGACTGAATAATTATTTTCCCTAAAGCCTCCTAGAATATATAGTTTATTATTGGCGTAATATAATTTAGACGATTTAAGATCAAGGTCAATTAAAAATTGTTTTAGCTCTTTTGTTTTGATATTATAGGTAACCATTTTACCATCTTCATATAAATAAACCATCTCATTCTTATGAGCAATAGCAGGAGTACTTAAACCATTAAATAAATCACCTTCTCTTTCCCATTTCCCACTTATTAAATCAAAGGTTTCAATTCCCGTCAATGGTTTTTTGTTAAAACCACCCAACAAATACACTTTATCATTAATTAAAACTCCTTTAGTTTCTTTTGCTAATGGCATTGATGCTAACTCATACCAAAGACCCGATTTTAGATCATGCAAATGAACTTTATTTGTGTATTCTTTTTTTCCATTTTTTTTCATTTTAGTAGAGCCTCCCATCAATATTATTTTGTCTTTATAAGTGAAAGATGCAAAATCTACTGCCTGATGCGGATTTGTATCATCGATGATTATATTTTTATCATCTTGATCAAAGATTTCTATTTTATCATCTAAATATTCATATTTTCTACCCATTGACAAATTTTTACCTCCTAAGACATATATCTTATTATCATAATTATTCAAATTGTGATAAGCTCTTTTTCTAAACATTTTATCTGTTACCTCCCATGTATCTAAATTTATATCATATATATACAAATCTCCTCTATAAAACTGGCGATTAAAACTAGATTTAGATCTCATGATTAATTCGCCAAAAGAAATTTTTTCATAATAATCCATAAGTTTCTTCATCTCATCAATTTTTATCGTAGACTCACCACCAATAACATATATTTTATCATCTTTAAGTAGAGCGCCAAAAGAAGATAACCCTCTCTTCATTGGTGTCAATTTTTTGTAATGCAATCTGGGCTTTAATTTTCTTTCCCAAACTAATGCTACATTCTCTAATTTCAATTCATCCTTAACAAGACTTACTGAATAGTTTTTTTTATTTTTTGAATAGCCTAATTTTTTAGTTTTATACCCAATAAATGAAAAATATATTGTGTCATTAAATTTAATTTGAGAAGAAAGTTTTAATCTAAATTTTCCAAATCCATTCGTGAAAGTTACTTGTTCTTTATTTTTGACATATACATGTACATCTTCCAATGGTTTTTTAGTAGTAGCATCTAATACTGTACCTTTAATATATTGAGCAAATGAAAATTGAATTGTAACTAAAAAAAGCAGTGATACTATTGTTCTTTTCATAACGGTTGGTTTAACTAATTAGCCTCAAAAATTATACCGAACACACCTAATTATTTATAAAATATCTTAAGACAATTTCATATCCATTAAAATTGAAAAAGCCTGTTTAATATCAGTTTCTTTTACTACTATGGAAATTTCATGCGTGGTAGAGATGACCTCTTGTACAGGTATATCTGCCCATGCCAATTGTTTTAATATAAAATAATAAATACCTGATTGTTCCACATTAGATTTTGGTAGTTTTATGGTAATAGAAGCCAAATTAGTTATTGAATATAATATTATTTCATCCTTAAAAATTTCATCTATTTTAGCTTGTAATTTCTTACTAATGACAATATTAGTCTCAAACACGCCTTGTGAAATAGTAAAAAAATTGTCGCTATCATTACCAATATCATTTAACAGTTTTGTGATCTTTTGAATTAAGGTAGGCGTGTTTTTAAACGTATAATCACACAGATCAGATCGCATGATAAAATCACCGGAAGAAAGTGCAATTTTTTTGATATTCCTTCTGGTTTTCAATACACTTGAAGGTGACAAACGGTTTATGGCCATCATAATAGCACCATCTTTAATTTCTTTTTTTAGAATTTGTTCTACCTCAGGTTTAATTATTCTTGCCAATGATGATACATTGATCAATTTATCATATAGTGCTTCTTCAATAAAGGGTGTTTTATTGATGATTGTTGTTACTGCTTGCTGAATAGTCCTCATGTTTAAATTTAAACTTTCTGTTAAATTTTGTAAAAATAAAATAAAAAATTGCACATCAAACTATTCTAGGGTTTTTTTGTAGAAAATTATAACAATATGCTTGTCCTAAAATTTGGAGGTACCTCGGTCGGTAATGCCACAAATATTAAAAAAGTAGCCAACATTGTAAATACCCATCAAGAACCTAAAATTGTGGTTTTATCGGCTGTGTCTGGTACAACCAATTCTCTGGTAAGCATAAATAATTTATTAGCCGAACATAAAAAAGCGGAAGCTGTATTATTAATAAATGAATTAGAGCTTACTTATCATACTTTAATTGATGGTTTATTCTCATCAGAATATTATCAGTTAAAAGTCTTAACTTTTATCAGAAATAATTTTGATTATTTACGCTCTTTAGCAAATAACGGAATTGAAAATGAAAAGATGATTTTAGCTCAAGGTGAAATTATCTCAACAAATCTATTTCAGATTTATCAGGAGCAATTAGGTAATAATTCTAAACTCATCTCAGCCTTAGATTTTATGTCTGTTGACGAGCTCGATGAACCCAATACTAATTCAATTAAAAACAAACTGAACATAATTCTAGAACAAGAGCGTAATTACAATACCTTCATAACCCAAGGCTATATTTGTAAAAACATTATAGGAGAAATTGACAACCTTAAAAGAGGTGGCAGCGACTATACTGCTTCACTGATTGGCGCAGCTATTAAAGCATCAGAAATTCAAATTTGGACAGACATTGACGGCATGCATAATAATGACCCTAGATATGTAGAAGATACTTTTTCTATTGACGAAATAACTTTTGACGAAGCAGCAGAGTTGGCTTATTTTGGCGCCAAAATATTACATCCGCAAAGTATTATCCCAGCTCAAAAAAATAACATCCCCGTATTACTAAAAAATACATTTAGTCCATATGATAAAGGTACCATTATTAAAAACTGTGATAACAGTAAAGGTGTAAGAGCAATTGCTGCCAAAGATGGGATCATTGCCATAAAAATTAAATCGTATAGAATGTTGATGGCCTATGGTTTTTTAAAAAATGTTTTTGAAGTTTTTGAAAAATACCAAACTGCCATAGATATGATAACAACTTCAGAAATCGCCGTATCACTCACCATAGATGATACAACATATTTAAAAGAAATTACTGAAGAATTACAAATTTTTGGAAATGTTGACGTTGACAAACAAATGAGTATTGTTTGCTTGGCAGGAAATTTCTCTCAAAGCGGAAAAGGCATTAGTGCCTCTGTCATTAATTGTTTAAAAGATATTCCTATTAGAATGATCTCTTATGGAGGAAGTGAACATAATATGTCATTACTCATTTCTACAGAGGATAAAGTAAATGCTTTGAATTTACTAAACGACGGGTTGTTTGTTCAAAAACAATTGCAAGAAGTATAAATTTTTAAATTTCAACTATTCTTATTGAAATTTAGGTGAATGACATTTTTATAATTTTTAAACTATTTTTTTCTTACATTTGGAACAATTAATTTTAAAACCAAAAACATGTCAGAAGAAAATAAAGATTTTGAAGATGAAGTAAAAGAAACCGCTAGTGATTTTAAAGAAGGAGCCAAAGAAGCCTTTGATAATTTAAGTAATGCTGGTGGCGAAAATAAAAAAGTAATTGCAGGTATTTTAGCTATTGTGTTAGGAGGATTTGGTGTCCATAAATTTATTTTAGGCTATACCAAAGAAGGAATTATCCAAATCATTGTCACTTTTGTTACTTGTGGTATTGGAAGTCTAATAGGTTTAATAGAAGGTATTATTTACCTCACCAAATCTGACGAAGAATTTTATGAAACTTATCAAAAAAATGAGCGCCCTTGGTTTTAATGCTTATTTTTTAAATAATAAAGGTGTTTACTATTTTTAACAGTAAGCACCTTTTTCATTTTACACCAAATTAACTAGATAACAACTCATTTTCAGAAAGTTTCTTTTCTAATTCAGCTTGAAACTCTTCCATTACCGGTTTAACAGTACTGTCAGGAATATCAGAAATTCTAATATACATCAAACCATCAACAGCATTATTAAATTTCGGATCTACATTAAATGCCAATAATCTTGCATTTTGTTTCACATATTTCTTCAACAAAACCGGCATTCGTAAGGTACCCGGTTCCAACTCATCAATAATCTTATCAAACTTTACCATATCAGCTTTACTGGCGTCAAAAACAAAATCTTTATCAGCATCATTCAACTTCACCTTATACTCTTTTTTAGGATGAATATATTGTGCTAAATAAGGATCATAATAATGTGATTTCATAAACTCAATCATTAATGATTTTGAAAAATTTGAGAATTGATTGCTAATACTCACACCACCCATCAAATATTTATATTCAGGATAACGCAAAGTAACGTGTACAATTCCTTTCCATAACAAAAATAAAGGCATTGGTTTTTGCTGATATTCTTTGATAACGAATGCCCGTCCCATCTCAATGGTTTCTTCCATCATGCTATACAACTCGGGCTCTACTCTAAATAAGGTGTTTATATAAAACCCGTCTATACCATGCTTTCGATAAACTTCTTGACCTAAACCCATTCTATAAGCACCTACAACAACATTTTTAACACTATCCCATAAAAACATATGATGATAAAATTTATCATATTCATCCAAATCGATTGCATTATTAGTACCTTCACCCACCTCACGAAAAGTTATCTCTCTAAGTCTTCCTATTTCACGTAAAATATTGGGTATTTTACTACTCTCAGCAAAAAAAACTTCATAATTTTTACTTGTAAGTAGTCTAGAGTCATTATTTCTTAAATTTTCAACTTCCTTAGTAATTTTGGCCGGTGAAACAGCGGGAATAACCTCTTTTGGCTGTTTCGGTATTTTTAATGACGGCGTTTTAATTAAAGGTGTTTTTACTTCAAAAGGGTTCGCTAACATATATGTTTTCTTACGTAAAAAAGTATGAAAATCATCAATACCCTCATATTCTTCCTGAGCTTTTACAGAAATGGGTTTACCAATTCTTACCTTAATAATTCTACTTTTTTGCGAAAGCACTTCAGAAGGTAATTTAGCTGTTCTAAGCGTATCACTAATGCTAGAAAGGAAGTAAAATAATTTACTGTTTTTAGCGTGAAAATAAATCGGAATAATAGGGACTTTGGCTTTATGAATTAATTTTACAGCACCTTCTTCCCAAGGTTTATCAACAATCAATTTACCATCTTTATAGGTAGATACTTCACCCGCCGGAAAAATACCCAAGGGGTTACCATTTCTTAAATGTAATAATGCATTTTTTATACCAGCTACACTTGATTTAACTCCCTTTCTGTCTTCAAAAGGATTCACTGGCATTACATAGGGTTTTAAAGGCTCTATTCTATGCAATAAAAAATTGGCAATAATTTTATAATCAGGTCTTTTTTCTACCAGTAATTTTATTAGTAAAACGCCATCTATACCACCAAGCGGATGGTTTGAAACTGTTATAAAAGAACCTTCTTTTGGAATGCGTTTTAAATCTTCTTCAGGAATCTCAAAATCTATTTGAAATTCATTAAGAATAGCATTTAAAAACGCTACATCTTTTTTACTTTTATGTTTTTCATAAAACCTATTAATTCTAGAAATACGCAATGTTTTTAATAGTATCCAACCAATAAAAGTCCCCAAAAAACCGTATTTTTCGAGATTGATAACACTGGCAATTTCTTTAGCAGATACTAGACCCATAAAATCATTGATAATTTAAGACAGCTACCAAAGATAGAAAATTTATTGAATAACAATCTGTACTGTCTCTTTAGTTAATTGTTTTAACAATACTTTACTATTATTTTCTATTTTTAGAATGGCGCTTTCATCAAAGTGTCTAATTGTATATAATGATACTTCTTTATCAAAATTAATTTCGAATTTACTTCTTAATTTACTTAACAACTCATCAAAATTATTATACTTATCACCCATACACACAGAAAAGCTAATTGCAGAATTTTGAATTAAATTTACTTTCATTTTATATTCGTGCAATAATTCAAATATTTCGCTAATATTTCGTTCAACTATAAATGAAAAATCTATTGAAGAAATAGATAATAATATTTGATCTTTCTTCACAATAAAACAAGGTGTTTTTGGCAGTAAATGTGCACCTCTGGTTACTGTTGTACCATCATTTTCGGGATTTACAAATGACTTGACATATAAAGGAATTTCTTTCTTCTGTAAAGGTTGTAATGTTTTAGGATGAATTACCGAAGCGCCATAAAAAGCCAATTCTATAGCTTCAGTATATGATACTTGTTGCAATAATTGGGTTTCTTTAAAATAGCGAGGATCGGCATTTAAAACGCCTTCAACATCTTTCCAAATAGTTAAGCTTTCAGCATTTAAACAATAGGCAAAAATTCCGGCAGAATAATCTGAACCTTCCCTACCTAAAGTTGAATTATTCCCCCCTATTTCACCTGCTAAAAACCCTTGAGTGATGTATAACTTTTTAGGTAAAATTTTCGTTTTAATATTTTGTTCGGTTAATTTCCAATCAACTTTAGCGTCTCTATAATCATTATTGGTTTTAATATACTCCCTAACATCAATCCACGAATTTGTTATGCCAATATCATTTAAATAAAGGCTTACAATTTTAGTTGAAATTAGTTCAGCCATAGGTACAATCTGATCATAAACATAATTATAATCTGCCGATTTATTATGTATTATAAAACTATCCAATCGAGCAAATAACACTTCCACTTCATTAACTATGTTTTGTTTTTTATCTTTAAACAGTTCAGATATAATATCATAATGGAAATCTTTAACTTGATCAATTAAAGTTGGCAATTCCTTACTTTTATTAAAATAAGCATTTGTTATTTTTTCAAAAGCATTGGTCATTTTACCCATAGCAGAAACTACAATAAGAATATTATAGTAGCCAGTTTTTCGCAAAACATTTGCTACATTTATTATGCCCTTTGCATCTTTAACAGATGCGCCTCCAAACTTAAAAATATTCATGTGTTTTTCTTAATATTGTTTTTTAATGGTTCCCAAGGCTTCGGGGCTGTTCGCTATTAATATTTCCTTAAATGGAGAAGTTTTATAGAATGCGCGTTTCATTCCTTAGATAAATATTGTGCAATTTTTTCATCGCTAATTTGACAAATATTCCATTCTTCAAACATGGTAGCTCCTGTACTTTTATAAAATTCTATAGCGGGTGTATTCCAATCTAAAACTACCCATTCTACTCTTTTAATTCCTTTTTGTAAAGAGAATTCTAAAACCTTATCATACAATGCTTTTCCGATACCTTTTCCTCTATATTTCTCAGTTACGATCAGATCTTCTAAATGCAATGAAGATCCATCCCAAGTAGAAAAACGATTATAAAACAGGGCAATTCCAACAATTACACCTTCAACTTCAGCTACAAAAGTGTGAAATGCCGGATTATCTTTAAATCCGTTATCAATCAGATCATCAACATTGATTTTAACCGCTTCAGGCTCTTTTTCAAAAACTGCCAATTCAGTCACTAATTTTAATACTGAAGGCATATCTTGTTGTTCACCTCTTCTAATTATAAATTCCATATCATTATTTATTCCCGCAAATTTAACGATATTTGTAAGCATAATACAACCAATTTATTTGTTATGCAAAAACACAGTACGCTGGGTGAATTTATCATCGGTAATCAAAAGCATTTTAAATATTCATCGGGTGAACTTTCTCGTTTAATTAATTCTATTAGATTGGCTGCTAAAGTGGTAAATCATGAGGTTAATAAAGCGGGTTTGGTAGACATTTTAGGAGATGCAGGAGATACAAATGTTCAAGGTGAAGATCAACAGAAGTTAGATATATATGCCAATGAAATCTTTATGCAAACTCTTACCAATCGAGAAATTATTTGTGGTATAGCCAGTGAAGAGGAAGATGATTATATTACTATTTCTGGTAAAGATCAAGGAAATGACAATAAATATGTTGTATTGATCGATCCGCTAGATGGCTCTTCGAATATTGATGTGAACGTTTCTGTAGGTACTATTTTTTCTATCTATACAAGAGTTACAGAAGTCGGTACTCCTGTACGATTAGAAGATTTTTTGCAAGAAGGCAATAAGCAAGTTGCAGCCGGCTATATAGTTTACGGAACGTCTACTATGCTCGTATATACTACTGGTCACGGCGTAAATGGTTTTACTTTAAATCCTGCTATTGGTACTTTTTATCTGTCGCATCCTGACATGATGTTCCCTGAAGATGGTACTATCTATTCTATCAATGAAGGCTATTATATTCATTTTCCTCAAGGTGTAAAAGATTATTTAAAATATTGTCAAATGGAAGAGGGTGACAGGCCTTATAAAGCACGTTATATTGGTTCTTTGGTTTCTGATTTTCATCGAAATATGATCAAAGGAGGTATTTATATTTATCCGACAAGTTCAAAAGCACCGAAAGGGAAATTGCGGTTATTATACGAATGTAATCCTATGGCATTTTTAGCCGAACAGGCTGGTGGAAAAGCTTCTGATGGTTATATGAGAATTATGGATATTAAACCTACCGAATTACATCAACGTGTACCTATTTTTTGTGGAAGCAAAAACATGGTTGAAGTTGCAGAAAATTTTATGAAAAATTATCCTGAGGACGCAGAATATTAGTAGCCCCTGAATCCTCAAAGGGGAAGCTATCAGTTATTGATATAATTTCGGATTGTCTACAAATTAAAAAATATTTGATATTCTTCTGGAATTGTATCATCAGACAATAAGCAACCTTCTTTTACATATGGATAAACCTCATCATATTTAGCCACATTATACATACCAATTCTTTTATTGATATGTTTGCGTTTGATTTCATGTGGGCTTTCTAATCCTGAAGCTGCAACCAACTCTAAGAAACTATGAATAGTCTCTTCATGATAATTGCTAGTTCTTGTTGCCTTATCTTCAACATCTAATCCTTTCATTAATGATTTATTTTGTGTTGCCACACCAACCGGACAGGTATTATTATTGCATTCAAGCGCTTGAATACAACCAATAGCTAACATCATAGCCCGTGCACTATTACATGCATCAGCACCTAAAGCAATGGCTCTTGCCATATGAAAACCAGTAATAATTTTACCTGCAGCAATGATTTTTATTTCTTTTTTTAATCCGAAACCAACTAAGGTATCATAGACAAAAACTAACCCTTCTCGTAAAGGCATTCCCATTGAGTTGGAAAATTCTACAGGAGCAGCTCCTGTACCACCCTCACCACCATCAATACTGATGAAGTCAGGTTTAATTCCTGTAGAAAGCATTGCCTTACAGATGTCTATAAATTCTTGTTTTTTACCCACACATAATTTAAACCCTATAGGTTTTCCGTCTGAAAGGTCTCTCAATTTTTTAATAAAATGCATAAACTCAAGAGAGTTGGAAAACGCTGAATGTGCAGGTGGAGAATGCACATCAATATGAGGCTCAATATGTCTTATCTTAGAAATTTCCACCGTATTTTTTGATGCAGGTAATATACCACCATGACCAGGTTTTGCACCCTGAGATAGTTTTATTTCTATCATTTTAACTTGTTCTTTTGTAGCTCCTTCTTTAAAAGAGTTATCACTAAAATTCCCACATTCATCTCTACACCCAAAATAACCTGTACCAATTTGCCAGATCAAGTCACCGCCGTACTTTAAATGGTAAGGACTCAATCCACCTTCACCCGTATTATGTGCAAAATTTCCTCCTTTAGCACCTTTATTCAATGCCATAACAGCATTTTTACTTAATGAGCCAAAACTCATTGCTGAGATATTTAATAAACTTGAAGAATAAGGCTGTTTACAATCTGCTCCACCAATAATTAATCTTGGAAATTCACCAATTTCTTTAGGGCTATTTTTAGCATACATTGAATGATCCATCCATTCATAACCAGAACGATATACATTCATTTGCGTACCAAAAGGTGTAGTATCATTTTCTTTCTTGGCGCGTTGATAAATTAACGATCTGAAAATTCTGTTAAGCGGTCTGCCTTGTGTATCAGTCTCGACAAAATACTGCATTATCTCTGGTCTGATATCCTCTAAAACATAACGAAACCTTCCCACTAATGGGAAATTTCTTCGTATAGTATGTTTTGTTTGAAAGATATCATAAACGCCCATGAGAATAAACGGAACAATAATAACAAAAATCCATAAAACAGGTTGCCAAAATTGAGCGATAGCAATAATTAAAATTGTAAGTAAAATTGATATTAGAATAAATAGTTCACGAACTTTCATTGTAAAATTGGTTTGTCGTTAAAAATAGTAAATACTATTTAATCTTTAGTCAATTTTTAGCCGTTAAGTCGGGTGTAACCTTTCATAATAATTCTATCTTTACCAAAATTAATAATCAATGGGTCTTATTAAAATTAAAAATATTCATTTATATGCTTATCATGGCTGTTTAGATGAAGAAGGAAAGATAGGTTCTGAATATAGAGTTGATCTATCAGTAAAAACGGATTTATCAAAATCAGCAAAAACAGATAACTTAAATGATACTGTAGATTATGTGCATTTAAATAAGATTGTAAAAGAGGAAATGGCAATTCGTACCAAATTATTAGAAACCGTTGCCGATAAAATTTTAACACGTATTTTAAATGAAATCTTAATGGTAAAAAGTGCTACTGTAGAAGTTTCAAAAGTAAATCCACCTATTGGTGGTAATGTAGCTATGGTTACTATTAAAATGAAAAAATCAAGAGCCTAGTTTATAAAAGGTGTTTTATTCATTGTAAACTATATAATTTTAATTAAATTTGTAGCCCCAAAATAATACCAATTTGATTTTGTAATATTGTAAAATCAAGCAGGTTTAATAAGGCGTTGTGGCCGAGTGGCTAGGCTGGGCTCTGCAAAAGCTCCTACAGCGGTTCGAATCCGCTCGACGCCTCAAAACCTCATCTGATTTGATGAGGTTTTTTTATTTTAATTCTTTACTAATTACACCTATTTTTTGCATCTTTGTAATCCTATTTTTAGCTTGTGAGAATCTATTCTATAGAAACCGGAAATTTTAAACTCGATGGTGGCGCCATGTTTGGTGTAGTACCCAAAGTATTATGGCAAAGAACAAATCCAGCTGACAATAATAATCTAATTGATATGAGCATGCGCTGTATGCTTATTGAAGATGGTGAGAGGTTAATTTTAATTGATACGGGAGTAGGTAACAAACAATCAGAAAAATTCTTTAGTCATTATTATTTATTTGGTGACTTTTCTTTAGATTCATCATTGGCAAATCACGGATTTCATAGAGATGATATTACTGATGTATTTTTAACGCACTTACATTTTGATCACTGTGGCGGAAGTATTCAATTCAACAAAAACAGAACAGGTTACGAACCCGCTTTTAAAAATGCTAAATTTTGGAGTAATGAAAATCATTGGCAATGGGCCACTGAACCAAATGCAAGAGAAAAAGCTTCATTTTTGAAAGAAAATATTCATCCAATTAAAGAAAGTGGTCAATTGAATTTTATAAAACTAGCTAATACAAATTTTAATACTACCTCAGAATTAGGGTTTGGCATTTTATTTGTAGATGGTCATACAGAAAAAATGATGTTACCACAAATACAGTATAAAGGAAAAACCTTGGTTTTTATGGCTGACCTATTACCGACTGTTGGGCATATTCCATTACCCTATGTTATGGGTTATGATACCAGACCATTATTAACAATGGATGAAAAACAGCGTTTTTTAAATTTAGCTGTTGACAACAATTATATATTATTTTTTGAACATGATGCACAACACGAATTGTGTACCGTAAAACATACCGAAAAAGGAGTTCGATTAGAACAAACCTATTCATTTAATGAAGTATTTAATTAAACTATAAACATGCGAATAAAATCAATTTCCGTAGCCTTAATTGCTACAATGACATTAGCAAGTTGTGGTACTACAAAAACTACAACTTCAACAACTACCAAAGCAGTTAAAGAAATAACTATCATTACAGGAACAGATAGTATAATTGCTAAAAAAGGCGAAATGAGTGAAGTCGAAGTACAGTCTTGGCCTCATACAAATGTTTTTACAGACTCAATACCTGGAATGAGTTTAGATAGAGCCTATGATTTTGTAAAAAACAAACAAGGTAAAACCATAATTGTTGGTGTAATAGATTCTGGTATTGATATTGAACACGAAGATTTAAAAGATGTAGCTTGGATCAATGAAGATGAAATTGCTGATAACGGAAAAGATGATGATAATAATGGTTATATAGATGATATTCATGGCTGGAATTTTTTAGGAGGTGAAAAAGGTCAAGCCAACCCTGAACAGTTAGAAATGACTAGAATGGTAGAAAAATGGATGCCTCGTTTTGATGGAAAATCATCTGATTCTATTGCTGAAGCTGATAAGACTGATTTTGAACTATTTGTAAAGTTGAAAAAAATTATTGACGATAAAAATACCAATGCTACAAATCAAGTAGCTCAATACTCTGGTATTAATCAATTTATAAGTAAAACCAATGATACTATTCAGAAGGTATTAGCTGGTAAGGAACTCAATTTAGAAAATATTAATGCCCTTACTTTTGAAGATCAAAGTTTAAATCAAGGTAAAATGATAATGATGCAAATTTTAGATTCTGGGGCTACTATAGATGAAGCTCTTGAAGAATTAGACGGAATTGTTGATCATTATAGTAATCAGTTAAATTCTCAATACAAAATTGATTTTGATGGTAGACTTTCTAAAGATAAACCTTATGATATATCAGATACCAATTATGGTAATGGTTATGTAATTGGGTCTAAAGATGATGAAATGCACGGAACACATGTTTCTGGTATTATTGCAGCTAAACGCAATAATGGTATTGGAATGAACGGAGTTGCACACAACGTACAAATTATGGCACTAAGAGCAGTACCAGATGGTGATGAATATGATAAAGATGTAGCCTTGGCAATTCGTTATGCAGTTGATAACGGCGCTAAAGTAGTGAACATGAGTTTTGGTAAAAGTTATTCACCAAATGCAGAATGGGTTTATGATGCTATTAAATATGCTGCAAGTAAAGATGTTTTATTAGTACATGCAGCCGGAAATGACGGAAGTGATATTGATACTGCTGAAAATTTCCCGAACGATTCAAAAGATAAATTGGTTGAATTTGCTGATAATGTTTTAACCGTAGGAGCTATGACACGTCATTTTGATGAAAATTTAGCAGCTTCATTTTCTAATTATGGTAAAAAAAATGTGGATATTTTTGCACCTGGTTTAGAAATCTACTCAACAGTTCCAAATAATAAGTATAAATCTATTCAAGGTACTTCTATGGCCGCACCCGAAGTGGCTGGCGTAGCTGCATTGGTTCGTTCTTATTATCCAAATTTAACGGCTAGTCAGGTAAAACATATTATTATGGATTCTGGTATTGAGTTTCATAAAGAAGTAATTGAGCCGGGTAGTAAAACTGACAAAGTAAATTTTGATGATTTATCCGTTTCAGGCAGAATTTTAAATGCCTACAATGCTTTGTTAATGGCTGAGCAATTTTCAAAAAAATAATCATCTTAAATTATAACTAAAAGACAAATTCAAAATTGAATTTGTCTTTTTTTTGGTATCAAACTTGATGTAAGTATCTTGCACAAGATAAATAAATTTTAAAATGAAAAAAATAACATTCCTTCTATTATTACTAATTCCTTTTTTTAGCAATGCTCAAAATCCCAATTATTGGCAGCAGCAAGCAGATTACACCATGTCTATTGATATGAATGTAAATAATTATCAATATGATGGTATTCAAAAACTCGTTTACACAAACAATTCTCCAGATACATTAAATATCGTTTTTTATCATTTATATTTTAATGCTTTTCAACCAGGAAGTGAAATGGATATCCGATTACAAAATATTAAAGATCCTGATGGTAGAATGGTCAAAAATTTGGGTACTAAAGAAACTCCTAATTACGAAAGTAGAATCTCTAAATTACAACCCGATGAGATTGGTTTTATAAAAGTAAACACATTACAACAAGATGGAGTCGATTTAAAATTTGAAACTATTGGTACTATTTTAAAAGTGACATTAAATAAACCTATACAGTCTGGCGAAAAAACAGATTTAGAAATGACCTTTAAAGGTCAAGTGCCTATTCAGATTCGTCGTTCAGGCAGAAACAACAAAGAAGGTGTAGCTTTATCAATGACGCAATGGTACCCTAAAATTGCCGAATATGATTTTGAAGGCTGGCATGCCAATGCTTATATTGGAAGAGAATTTCATGGTGTTTGGGGTAATTACGATGTTAAAATTACCATTGATAAAAAATATATTCTTGGCGGAACAGGTTATTTACAAAATCCGAATGAAATTGGCTATGGTTATGAAACGGGCAAAGTAAAACGGAAAAAAGGAAAAAAGTTAACTTGGCATTTTATGGCGCCAAATGTTCATGATTTTACCTGGGCTGCTGATCCTGATTACATTCATGATAAGATTCTAGGAGAAAATGGTGTAACTCTTCATTTCTTTTATAAAAAATCATTAGAAAAAAAGTATTTAGAAAACTGGAAAAAGCTGCAAGCTAAAACTGCCGAATTCTTATCTTTTTATAACAAAAACATTGGTCAATACCCGTATAAACAATATTCAGTAATTCAAGGTGGTGATGGTGGTATGGAATATGCCATGTGTACTTTAATTACCGGTGAGCGAAAATATGGAAGTTTACTTGGCGTAACCGCTCATGAATTTGCGCATACCTGGTTTCAGTTCTTATTGGCTACAAATGAGGCAAAACATGAATGGATGGATGAAGGTTTTACTTCTTATATTTCAGATCAAGCAATGAATGAGGTGTTACAACAAAATAAAGAAAATCCGTTTGAAGGTGCCTATAAAGGGTATCAATATTTAACTACATCAAATGTTGAAGAACCACAATCGCTCTACGCTGATAGGTTTAATTATAACTTTGCTTATGGTATTTCTGCTTATAGCAAAGGTGAAATATTTTTAGCACAACTAGGTTACATCATTGGGCAAGATAACCTACAAAAAACATTGAAAAAGTATTTTAAAGATTTCAAATTCAAACATCCGACACCTAATGATTTTAAGCGTACCGCTGAAAAAGTATCCGATTTACAATTAGGTTGGTATTTAAATGAATGGACACAAACTACACATACTATTGATTATGCTGTTAAAGCAATTAATAATCGAGAGATTATTTTAGAAAACAAAGGTAGTATGCCAATGCCCATAGATATAAAAGTAACTTATGTTGATGGTAGCACTGAAGACTTTTACATTCCTTTGCGGATGTTATTAGGTCAGAAACCAACAACAGCAACTATTATCAATGATTGGTCATGGGTACAACCTACTTATACTTTTACTACATCTAAAATAGTAAAATCTGTAGAAATTGATACTTCTAAGCTAATGGCGGATGTTGATAGAAGTAATAATGTTTTTGAAGTAATAAAGGATTAATCTGTAGTTAAATTTTAAGAACTACTTTTTTTCTATATAGTGTTTGGGTGTGACTTAAGTCATTCTATTACTTAAAATTCTAAAACAATAAAAATCCGCTTTTAAGCGGATTTTTTATTGTTTTTAAGAAAGTAATTTGTTTAATGCTACAATTTTAAACTGTCATTATTTCTTTTTCTTTTACGTGATAAAGATCATCAATAATTTTAATATACTTATCGGTTAATTCTTGTATAGTATCTTCAGTATTACTTTTCATATCTTCAGAAATGTCTAGTTTTTTAATGTCATTATTCGCCTCTTTTCGTGCATTTCTAACACTTACTTTATCATCTTCCGCTTCAGCTTTTGCTTGTTTCGCTAGATCTATACGACGCTCTTCCGTCAAGGCAGGAACACTGATAATTATACTTTCTCCATTATTCATTGGGTTGAATCCAATATTCGCAATTTGTATACCTCTTTCAATTTCTTGAAGCATACTTTTTTCCCAAGGTTGAACAGTAATAGTTCTTGCATCTGGAGTATTTACATTCGCCACCTGACTTAATGGTGTTTGAGAACCATAATAATCAACCATTACACTTCTAAGCATCGCAGGTGATGCCTTACCGGCTCTAATGTTTGCCAATTCCTTTTTTAAATGATCTACTGCACCATCCATATGTTCTTTAGCAGCATCTATTATAAATTCAACTTCTTCGTTCATATTAAATTATTTTTTAAATTGTAAAATCAAAAAGTAAGCCATAAAGTTTCGGTATCCCCAAGTACTTGGGACAAATTACAAAAAACAAATTACAAATAATTTTCAATAATTAAAAATTACATCTAAAATGTTTCTATCAAAGATAAGAAAAACCGATTTTATTTGCCGTGAAATTTCACGACTGATTATTTATTAGAACCCTAAATTTAGTTTTTAAATATCAACCTTAGTTCCAATATTTTCTCCTGATAAGACTTTTAACAAATTCCCTTGTTTATTCATATCAAAGACAATAATTGGTAACTTATTTTCTTCACTTAAGGTAAAAGCTGTCATATCCATAACTTTTAATCCTTTATTCATAACATCTTTAAATGTAATATTTTCAAATTTTGTAGCATCTGCATTTTTTTCAGGATCGGAAGTATAAACACCATCAACCCGTGTACCCTTTAAAATAACTTCGGCACTAACTTCAATGGCTCTTAATACCGCCGCTGTATCAGTAGTAAAATATGGATTACCAGTACCGCCACCAAAAATGACCACTCTTCCTTTTTCTAAATGCCTAACTGCCCTACGTTTGATAAAAGGTTCAGCAACCTGTTCCATTTTAATAGCAGTTAACAATCGTGTTTGTACGTCAGCATCTTCAAGAGCACTTTGTAATGCCAATCCGTTTATGGCAGTAGCTAACATGCCCATATAATCGGCTTGAACTCTATCCATACCATTACTGGCACCAGCAACCCCTCTAAATATATTACCGCCACCAATTACTATGGCTACTTCTATACCTTTAGCAACAACTTTTTTGATTTCTTGGGCGTATTCGGCTATCCTTTTAGGGTCAATTCCGTATTGACGATCACCCATTAAGGCTTCACCACTCAATTTTAATAAAATTCTTTTATAATGCATTTTTTTGAAAGTTTCACAAATATACAACTACCTACTGACAAATTCCAATTTTAAAAACGAATAGGTATTTATTAATTAATTCTTTTAAGAATAGTTAATAAAACGATAGCGCTAGAAAATCTAGCATAATCAAAAACTTAAAATTTTTGAGTTAAATAAAAAAACCTTGTCGTTTGACAAGGTTTTTTTCAATTTATATGAGATATCAAAACAATCCCGATAGTTATATTGGGACAGTATAAAAGTTTATCCTAAGGCAACTCTTTTAAAGTTAACAACAGTTACATCGCCTAATGTTTTTACGTATTGAGCTACGCTTTGTTTGCCGTCTTTAATGAATGCTTGATTTACCAAAGTGTTATCTTTAAAAAAACGTTTTAATTTACCTTTAGCAATATTATCTAACATCCCTTCAGGCTTACCTTCTTGACGTAATTGATCTTTAGCAATTTCTATTTCTTTTTCAATAGTTGCTTGATCAACACCATCTTCATCTAATGCTATTGGAGCCATCGCTGCGGCTTGCATAGCAACATCTTTTGCAACGACATCAGCACCATCTACAGCAGCAGATAGACCAACTAAAGTTGCAATTTTGTTACCTGCATGAATATATGAACCTACAAACGGGGCATCAATTTTATCAAAAGCTTTGATTTCTAATTTTTCACCAATAACACCAGTTTGTTCTATTAATTTATCGGCAACAGTCATTCCATCAAAATCAGCAGCTAAAAATTCTTCTTTAGAAGATTGATTTAATGCAATTTCAGCGAATTGATGTGCAAGATTTACAAAGGCTTCATTTTTACCAACAAAGTCAGTTTCACAACCTAAAACAATAGAAACCCCTACAGTATTAGCATTATTTACCTTTGCAATTGCGGCACCTTCTGTTGATTCACGGTCCGCTCTATTTGCAGCAACTTTTTGTCCTTTTTTACGTAAAATTTCAATTGCTTTGTCAAAATCTCCTTCAGCTTCAACCAATGCTTTTTTACAGTCCATCATTCCTGCGCCTGTAGTTTTTCTTAATTTATTTACTTCTGCGGCTGTTATTTTAACCATCCTTTTTAATGTTTATGCGTTTAATTGTGTATTTGTTTTGCTCAACACAACAAGAAAACAATTTTACAAAAATTATTTATTTTTCTTCTTTAACCTCAGCAGCTACTTCAGCTTTAACTTCTTTTTCAGCTTTAGCTTTAACAGATGCAGCTTCTTTAGCTTCTTTTTCAGCGTTAGCTTTATCTTTGTCTGCTTTTCTTTCAGTCAACCCTTCAGCAATAGCTTCGGTAACATATGATAATATCTTATCAATAGATTTAGAAGCATCATCATTAGAAGGAATTGCAAAGTCTATCGGTCTAGGATCTGAATTTGTATCTACCATAGCAAATATTGGCATATTCAGTTTTTTAGCTTCAGCAATTGCAATATGTTCTCTTTTTGTATCTACTACGAATAATGCCCCTGGTAAACGAGTCATATCAGCAATTGAACCTAAGTTCTTTTCTAATTTAGCTCTCTGACGCATTATTTGTAATTTTTCTCTTTTTGATAATGCCTTAAAAGTACCATCTTGTTGCATTCTATCAATTTGAGCCATCTTTTTAACCGCTTTACGAATAGTTACAAAGTTGGTTAACATTCCTCCAGGCCATCTTTCAGTAATGAAAGGCATATTTACACTTTCTGCTTTTTCGGCAACAATGTCTTTTGCTTGTTTTTTAGTTGCTACAAAAAGTATTTTTCTTCCAGAAGCTGCAATTTTCTTAAGTGCATTTGCAGTGTCTTCAATCTTTGCAACTGTTTTATATAAATCGATAATGTGAACTCCATTACGCTCAGTATATATATAAGGAGCCATATTAGGATCCCATTTTCTTGTTAGGTGACCGAAGTGTACACCTGCATCTAATAATTCTTTAATGTCTATGTTTGCCATCTTGTTTTTAGTTTACGTTCCGTTGTTTTAGCAATAACTAAGTAGCCACAATGTGAGTCTTAATTATTTGGGTGCTAAACTTATACGATAACAGTTTTAATGTTGCTGAATTCATTTCAGCATCTTTTTTTAATTTTATTATCTCTTTGAGAGATACTGAAACCCCGCCTGCCGGACGGGCAGGAAGTTCAGTATTAACGTTTAGAGAATTGGTATTTCTTACGTGCTTTTTTCTGACCAAATTTCTTGCGTTCAACCATTCTGGGGTCTCTTGTAAGTAATCCATGTGGTTTTAATATAGCTCTATACTCTTCGTCTATAGAAACCAAAGCTCTGGTAATTGCTAAACGAATCGCCTCTGCTTGACCAGTAACACCACCACCAAATACGTTTACTTTAATATCATAAACTTTTGCATTATCAGTTAATACCAAAGGTTGCATTACTTTATATTGTAAAGTTCCGGTTGTAAAATAATTATTTAATTCTCTTTTGTTTATCGTGATATTTCCTTTTCCTTTAGAAAGATATGCACGAGCTACTGCAGTTTTTCTTCTACCTATTTTGTGTACTACTTCCATTATCTAAGATCGTTAAGGTTAATAGCTTTCGGATTTTGAGCTTCTTGTTGGTGCTCTCCGCCAGCATATACATATAAATTTCTGTATAAAGCGCTCCCTAATTTATTTTTAGGCAACATTCCTTTTACTGCTTTTTCAATCAATCTTGTAGGATTTTTTTCAAACATTTCTGTTGCAGTAAGTGATCTTTGACCTCCTGGATAACCAGTATGACGGATATATGATTTATCTGTCCATTTTTTACCGGTTAAATTAATCTTGTCTGCATTGATAACAACTACATTATCACCACAGTCAACATGTGGAGTGAAATTAGGTTTGTACTTACCTCTAATTAGCATTGCTATCTTAGAAGCTAAACGACCCAATGTTTGTCCGTCCGCATCAACTAAAACCCACTCTTTTGTAACTGTGGCTTTATTGGCTGATACTGTTTTGTAACTTAATGTGTTCACACTATTAGTTTTTGTCTATTAATAATTTGTTTTTCCCTCTCTAAAATGGGAGTGCAAATGTACAAACTATTATTTATATAACAAACAGTGTTTTATGTATATTTTTTAAAGACAATTTTAACAGGTTTGAAATAACAATTAACAAAATCTTAAGAGGTGTTTATATTAACTTGCTTCCTTAAAGTGTAACATTTGTAACTTAACAAAGTCTTTACTGGAGTAGCTTAATATTACCAATTAGCCAAATGAAAAATTTCGTCCCGTTTTTATTATTCTTTTTAATTATATTTTCATTTACAAATGCCCAAGAACAAAAGAATAAAATTCCTAAGCGTATCTATACTACCAAATTTTTAGATCAAGAAAAAGCACCGGTTATTGATGGTAAATTAGATGATACTAGTTGGAATATTGTCGCCTGGGATGGTGATTTTATAGAGTGGAGACCCGATGAAAATACACCGCCACATCAGCAAACGAAATTTAAAATAGTATATGATAATAAGAATTTATATATAGCAGTTAAACTACTTGATAAAGAGCCTGATAGTATAGTCAAACGACTATCAAGGCGTGATGGTTTTGATGGAGATTGGATAGAGATTAACTTTGATAGCTACCATGATTTACGCACAGCCTTTTCTTTTAATGTTACCGCTGCCGGTGTAAAAGGAGATGAATTTGTTTCTGATAATGGTAATAATTGGGATAGTAGTTGGAATCCTATTTGGTACGCCAAAACTAGTGTAGATAATGAAGGATGGATTGCTGAAATGAAAATACCCTTTAGTCAATTACGTTTCGGAAAGGCTAAAGAACAAATTTGGGGGTTACAATTAAACAGGCGAATTTTCAGAAAAGAAGAACGATCTTTATGGCAACGAATACCTCAAGATTCTCCGGGTTGGGTGAGCGAACTTGGTGAATTACATGGTCTGATAGATTTAGAACCACAAAAACAATTAGAAATACAACCATTTACTGTATTACAGTTTGACACTTTTCCAAAAGAAGAAGGAAATCCTTTTCGGGATGGTAGCGAATTTAAATTGAATGGCGGATTAGATGCAAAAATTGGTATTACCAATGACCTTACTTTAGATCTAACGGTGAACCCAGATTTTGGGCAAGTAGAAGCTGACCCATCCTCTATTTCCTTGGATGGGTTTGAGATCTTTTTTGATGAACAACGTCCCTTTTTTGTAGAAAATAATAACATTTTTGACTATCGTGTTTCACGGTCTAATGCCGGAAATACTTTTGATTCTGATAATTTATTCTTTTCAAGAAGAATTGGTAGAAGTCCACAAGGCTATCCTGAAACTCTTGACGATGAATTTGTAGATCAGCCTGCGAACACAACTATTCTCGGTGCAGTAAAATTCAGTGGTAAAACTAAAAGCGGATGGTCTATTGGCATCTTAGAAAGTGTTACAGGTAAAGAATATGCTAAAATTGATAATAACGGAGATCGTAGAAAGGAAATGGTAGAGCCATTTACAAATTATTTTGTTGGAAGATTACAGAAAGATTTTAATGATCACAATACATTTGTAGGAGGAATTTTTACAGCTACCAATCGTGATCTTCCTGAACATTTAGAATTTTTACATGAATCGGCATATACAGGTGGATTAGATTTTAAACATCAATGGAAAGATAGGATTTGGTATGTAGGCGGAAATATTGTTGTAAGTCATATCAAAGGAAGTACTGAAGCTATATTGAACACACAAGAATCTCTAAGGCACTTATTTGGGCGCGTAGATGCAACCCATTTAGAGGTTGACCCAAGCCGAACTTCTCTTACCGGAACTGGAGGAAATATACAGATAGGTAAAGCTGCAAAAGGACATTGGCGTTTTGAAAGTGGGGCAACCTGGAGGTCACCTGAATTAGAATTAAATGATCTAGGTTTTCAGCGTCAAGCGGATGATCTAAGACATTATACTTGGATTGGCTATAGAACATTAAAACCAAAAGGAATTTATCGATCAGTCGGAATAAATTACAACCATTGGAGTGCCTGGGATTATGAAGGAAATCATAATTTATTACAATGGAATGTAAATGGCTGGGTTAATTTCAAGAATAATTGGTTTGGAAATCTAGGTTTTAATTATAGACCAATTAGCCATTCAAATACCGCACTTCGTGGAGGCCCGAGACTACGAAGTTCTACATTTGTAAACTTCTGGAATAATATAGGCACAGATAATCGTAAAAAGGTTCGTTTTAGTATCAGCCATAATGGTGGAAAAGCTGTCGATAATTCTTTTAATTTTTACAATATTCGTCCGAGTGTTTCTTATCAACCTATGAATTCCTTACAAATTTCTCTAACGCCTTCCTATAATATTAATAATGACAAACTACAGTTTGTTGATAATATTGAAGTCGGCAATGAGACCAAATATATCAACGCTAAAATTGAACAACGCACATTAAGCATGTCTTTAAGAATAAATTATACTATCAACCCTAACCTTACCATACAATATTGGGGACAACCATTTGTTTCAAGAGGACGCTATTCAAATTTTAAATCAGTTATTGATGCGCAAGCTAATAATTTTGAAAATCGTTTTGTTCAATATAGTAACTCCCAAATAACATTAGATAACGATAACGGAATTTATACCGTCATTGAAGATAATAACACTGCTTTCTCATTTGATAAACCAGATTTTTCTTTTGTCGAGTTTCGTTCTAATTTAGTAGTGCGTTGGGAATATATACCTGGTTCTGAAATATTTTTAGTTTGGTCTCAAGGGGTTACAGGTGATGGTGATCCTGCAAATGATCTATTTAGAAATCTTGATAATCAGATATTAGGTCAAGAAAAAGATAACACGTTTTTAATAAAAGCGACCTATAGATTTAGACGATAATAATTTTAAAATATTATCTTAAAATTTAACACTATTCAAGGCGAAATTAACAAAACCTTAAGATTGATTTATAGTAACTTAGCCTTCGCTAAATGATACGTGAAAATTGAGGCATAACTAAATCATAACTCATCAACCTTTTAATGAAAAACGCCTTAATTTCTGGTTTCCTTTGCCTATTTCTCTCCCAAAATATTTATGCTCAAGAAAATATAAAATCTGATATTGTTAAGCGTATTTATACTACCAAGTCTTTAGGTCAAGCAAAAGCGCCTGTAATTGATGGTTTATTAAATGATACTAGTTGGAATATTGTCGAATGGGCTAGTGATTTTATTGAAAGTGAGCCTGATGAAAATACTCCGCCGACTTTTCAAACAAAGTTTAAGATAGTATATGATGATAAGAATTTATATGTTGGTATTCGTTCATTTGATGTTGCCCCTGATAGTATTATAAATAGATTGTCAAGAAGAGATGGTTTTGTAGGTGATAGAATTAATGTTCTAATAGACAGCTACCATGATAAACGTACAGGTTTTGTCTTTACAGTTACTGCTGCAGGTGTTAAAGGAGACGAAATCGCTACGGATAATGGTGATAATATAGATGATAGCTGGAACCCTGTTTGGGACACTAAAGCAAACATAGATAGTGAAGGCTGGAGTGCTGAGATGAAAATTCCTTTAAGTCAATTACGTTTTGGAAATGCTAAAGAACAAATATGGGGATTAAATATAGTCAGACGAATATTTAGAAAAAACGAATCGTCAGTATGGCAACGCATACCTGTTGATGCTCCTGGTTTTGTTAGTGAGGCAGGAGAATTACATGGCTTGATAGGTTTGGTCCCTCAAAAACAATTAGAGATACAACCTTTTACGGTATTACAAGCTGATACTTTTCAAAAAGAGGAAGGCAATCCTTTTCGTGATGGTAGTGATTTCAAACTTAACGCCGGATTAGATGCTAAAATTGGTATTACTAATGATCTAACCTTAGACCTAACCGTGAATCCTGATTTTGGACAAGTTGAAGCTGATCCTGCAGAGATTTCTCTAGACGGATTTGAAATATTTTTTGAAGAACAGCGTCCTTTTTTTGTTGAAAATAAGAATATATTTGATTATCGCTTTGGTGGCAATCGAGATAATTTATTCTTCTCGAGAAGAATTGGTAGAAGCCCACAAGGATCACCAGATATTACTGATGATGAATTTGTAGATCAGCCTGCAAATACGACTATTTTGGGTGCTGCAAAATTTAGCGGCAAAACTAAAAATGGCTGGTCTGTTGGTGTTCTGGAAAGCGTTACTTCAAAAGAATATGCAGAGATTGATAATAATGGTGATCGTAGGGAAGAATTGGTAGAACCTATGACCAATTATTTTGTAGGTAGATTACAAAAAGATTTTAACAAAAAAAATACATTTATAGGGGGGATTTTTACAGCAACTAATAGAAAAATTGAGGGTGATTTAGATTTTTTGCGTAAATCGGCCTATACCGGAGGTTTTGATTTCAAACATCAATGGAAAGATAGAAAATTCTATATAGAAGGTAACGTAGTGCTAAGTCAAGTTGAAGGTAGTAAGGAAGCTATACAAAATACTCAAGAATCATTAACTCATTTATTTAATCGAGTTGACGCGAATCATGTTGATGTTGATCCAAACAAAACATCATTAACGGGTACTGGTGGTAAAGTAGAATTTGGCAAATCTAGTACTGGTCTTTGGCGTTATGGTATTGGTGCTAATTGGCGTTCGCCAGAGTTAGAATTAAATGATATAGGCTTTTTACGCCAAGCAGATCAAATACGCCAATATGCCTGGGCAAGATATAGAACCTTAAAACCCTTTGGAAAATTTAGAAGTTTTAGTGCCAGAGCTAATATGTTCACTGCGTTTGATTTTGAAGGTAACTATAACCGCATTCAATATCGCATGACTAGTTTTCTTGAATTTAAAAACAATTGGGGCATTGAAGGAGGGTATATTCACAAACCCAGAATATTTTCAAATACTACTTTACAGGGAGGTCCACGTTTTCGTTTTTCAGCAGAAAATATTACTTTCTTATTTGTGGCAAGTGATCGACGTAAAAAATTTCGTTTTAATGCCGGTTATGTATATTCTCAAGCCAAGCAAAATAATTTTTCATTCTTACGATTTGAAACAGAACTGACTTATCAACCAACAAATTCACTAAGTATTTCCTTAAATCCCGAATTTTCAAAAAACCCTAATAAAACGCAATATGTTACTGAAACCAATTTTAATGGAAACGCAAGATATATCACTGCAGAAATAGACCAACAAACATTAAGTACTTCCATTAGATTAAATTATACTATTAATCCTAATTTAACCATTCAATATTATGGACAACCTTTTATTTCAAGAGGTACTTATAAGAATTTTAATTATATAACCAATGATTCAAGAACCAACCCTATTGCAGATAACTTATATGATAGGTTTATACTTTTTAATGATAGTGAAATTTCTTTTACAAATGAGCCTATCGCTTTAGACATAGATAATGATGGCGAGCTTGATTTTGATTTTCCAGATGGAGGTTATCTGGTTGATGAAGATAATAATGATATTGCTGATTATGCATTTGAGAATCCTGATTTTTCATTTGTACAATTCCGTTCAAATTTAGTAATCCGTTGGGAATACATACCCGGTTCTGAGGTCTTTTTAGTATGGTCGCAAGGTAATATAGGAACACAAAATCCGAAAAGACGTCTATTTAGAAGTTTAGACAAACAGATCTTCGGTGAAAAAGGTGAAAATACGTTTTTAATTAAAGCTACCTATCGATTTATGCTGTAGCCAATTTCCAATATTGAGATAGAATATTTAGTATCAATGCTTGATAAGACCATCCTATTCCTTTGGCTGCAATCATCGTTAAACTATCTTGACCTTTTCTATGTTTACGCGAAGGACCTGTCATATTAGGTTTCATATTCAGATCGAATATTTCATATTTACCATCTTTGTTTTTTCTACAGTCAATTCTGATAGGGGCTTGGGCATCAATAATCTTGGCAGCCAATTCACATTTTTGAGATATCTCTTTTATTTCTTTTGAATTTAACTCATTATCACAAACTATACTACTATTATTTACTACAGCAACAATACCATTATAAGGAGCAATACCATCAATATGATTAAATCTTTCAACTGCCGGTAAAGACCAATGATTATTCTTTCTAATATTTCTTTTATCAAAAATGTAATCACCCGGTGGCATTATTGTAATGGTAATTTCTTTTCCCGGTAAAAATTCTTCTACAATAACTTTATTTCCATACTTTTTAGTAGCAATAAGGTTTACAATTCCGTTTTTTAATGCTATTCCATTTTGAATGACCAATACCCCTTGACTTCCTCTACCCCTTACAGGTTTTATAACAACCGGAAATTTGATGTCATTTTCTAGATATTCATCTGATGATAAAAGATAAGATAAAGGAATCGGAAGCCC
>Ga0209633_10000453_pt1 | contig 47909 bp, 44 predicted proteins | sample Cruoilmetagenom1_FD_187290 | JGI IMG/M metagenome (GOLD analysis project Ga0209633, IMG submission 187290) | Oil polluted marine microbial communities from Coal Oil Point, Santa Barbara, California, USA - Sample 1 (SPAdes) (version 2) | ecosystem: Environmental > Aquatic > Marine > Oil seeps ... | reverse complement strand
TCAATCGCCTAATGGTTGCGGGAATTCGCAGGTTTTCTGCGCGGTTCGTGGACCGCCTAGAATCACATTTTCAACCTAATCGGTGTTAGTCTGACAAAGCCAGCGGGCTTGCTGATTCTCATCTTTTTGCACAATTTTAGGTCGGAGTACCGTGTATAGACATGGGGGTCCTCTCGAGATGCAGCGCTGTGTCACCCTAGAGGCGGAAGTAGTGCCGATGGTCCGTGCGGCTCGCGGAAGGGGCCGAAATGACCCGATATCCATTGATGACAAGGTCATACAGCGTGCTCGCGTTCTTTCAAAATATCGGCTACACGTATACCAACTTAGATAGGTTTAGTGACGCATCAACAATTACAGTGTAGAAGGCAGTATATGGTTGTAACGAAATCGAGCGCTCCGCCTATCACCCTAATTCCCAAACCGAGAACAGCAGCTGATAATGTTGCCGATGTTTTGCGTGAGAACATTGTGAAGGGAACACTGCACGGGGGAGAAGCGTTACGGCAGGATGAGCTCGCGGAGCAGTTCGGCGTGAGCAGGATGCCGGTACGTGATGCATTGAGGCAACTAGATGCAGAAGGTTTAGTTACTGTTCATCCGACTCGCGGGTGTTTCGTAGCTCTCTTAGACCCAAACGAAATTCGGGAAATATATTCGCTTCGAGAGCTTGTGGAGTCAGAGGCCCTTCAGCTTGCGTTTCCAACTTATTCATCGGCAGTTCTTGACAATGCTAACACCATTCTCGCAAAAATCGACAATAACGTCGATGTTGGGAATTTGAACTCTCTGAACTCTGATTTTCACATGATGTTTTATAGAGGATGCAACAATTCAAGACTAATTAGTCTGATAGAATCGTTGCACCGTGCATCCGATAGATATGTCCGTATGTTCATGTCAGACGACGAATATGGTAATGTATCGCAGAACGAACATAGGGACATTCTCTCTGCATGCCAAAAGAATGACGTGCGTTTGGCTGTTAATGCGTTGAAGCATCACCTCAACCGAGGCGCAAGCAAACTTGTCACACTATTTTCTCGATAGTTCACGGTTGGTCCCTCAAAACAAATACGGGCTAGAAAGCTGGACTTCCAAACTTCATTGTTGTTCGTTCTGTGAAACGCTGGTTAGGCGCCCAGCCATGTGATTGAACCGGCCATTTTTCATTTCAAGCCGCTTCAGATGCCTCATCCCGGAGGGCTTCTGACCGGATAACTACTTGCGCCGGCGAAGACGGAAGAAGGCCGCCTCGGCTATGCTGACGGTGCGGCAGACCTCAGCAAATTCCGGCTGTAGATATTCCCACCTTTTTACCTGCTTCAGCTTGAACGCTGTCTGTCCGTGAACCTCGCCTGAGAGGTGGTTTACACCAAGCAATTTATACCGTATACGAGTATACAAGACTGGGTTGTGACCACTTCGAGGTCATTCGCCATGAATTTTCACTCGCAACAATTGCGGTTGCGGTCGTGTCAGTTGGAAGAGAGACATAAAACGAAACAAACCGGAAAAATGTGTGAATGCAATACCAACCCAAACTTCGGGAGGAATAACACGAATGAAATACCTATCAATGATAGTGGGGATTCTGGGAGTCGTAGCGTATTTGACAGCTCCAGCAGGCGCTCAGGAAAAGCGGTTCCGTTATGCCTATCAAAGCGACATCCTTTCGATGGATCCTTACGCTCGGGCTGAAAATTTTTCGCTTTCTGTACTCAACAATATTTATGAACCCCTGAGCCAATATAACGAGAAACTGGAGATCGAACCGGCACTCGCTGAGAGCTGGTCGATGATCAATCCCACAACGTGGCGTTTTAAGCTGCGTCATGGCATTAAGTTTCACGATGGGGCAGCATTTAATGCAGACGATGTCGTGTTTTCCTTTAACCGTGCGACTGCTAAAGGCGCCGATATGGGACCATACGTTGGTACCATTGAAAAAGCGGTCAAAGTTGACGAGTTTACGGTCGACCTGATCACAAAAGAGATCAACACATTACTTCCGAGTACCATAGCGTTTTGGTACATCATGGACAGGGAGTGGGCAGAAGCGAACGGCGCTGAAAATCCAGTAGATCTCGCCGAGAACATCGAAAACTTTGCGACTACAAATGCAAACGGGACTGGTCCATTTCGTTTGGCAAGTCGTGAGCCCGGTGTTCGGACAGCGTTTTCGGCCAACACCAATTGGTGGGGGGCTAAGACGAAAAGGTTTAATGTTTCGTCGGTTGTATTCACACCGATCGCATCGGATGCCACCCGTACGGCAGCATTGTTGTCGGGAGAACTCGATACGATGTTTCCGGTGCCGGTACAGGACACCGCTCAGATTGAATCTTCGGGTGTTGCTACGGTTTTGCAAAGTCCGGCACTCCGAACAATTTTCTTTGGTATGGATCTAAAGCGGGACAAACTTCTGAACTCTCCAATCGATGGTCCGAACCCGTTTCTAGATAAGAGGGTTCGCCAGGCCATTTATCATGCGATCGACGCGGAGGCTATTCGAAGCCGGGTGATGCGGGGCGCATCTACGCCAACCGCGTTGATCATGGCTCCTGGAGTTGGCGGATTTAATCCCGAACTTAATAAGCGCTTACCTTATGACCCAGACAAGTCGAAGAAGCTTCTGGCGGATGCTGGCTACGGCAACGGGTTTGAATTGCAGATGGAGTGTCCAAACGACCGTTTCGTTAATGACGAGCAAATTTGCCAGGTTGTAACCAACATGCTTGCCAAAATTGGGATCAAAGTCAATTTGCTGGCTCAAACGAAAAGTAAGTTTTTTGGCAGACTTACCAAACATGAAGTGGATTTTTTCATGATGGGGTGGATTCCAGATGATTTGGATGCTGGTAGCGTCATCGCGCACCTCCTGTTACCCCCTGAAGAAGGTGGGTTGGCTTACAATGGAGGCCGGTACGGGAATCCCAGAATCTCTGAACTATCCAAAAAAATAAATGTGGAATCTGATCCAGCCAAACGTCAAGCCATGATGGATGAGGTGTTCCGCGTAATGCAAAGTGATGTTGCGTATATCCCATTGCATCAGCAAGCATTGTCCTGGGGTGTACGCAAGGGTGTCAGCGTTGCCCAAAGAGCTGACAATGCTTTGCTCTACAAATATATCAATATCAAATAGGACACAGGACGCTCCACAAAGGCTGGACTCCAGCCTTTGTGGGCACCTTGTTATTAGGTATCGTCGTTGTTGCAATTCGTTATCTCTCGACTGTTCCAGTCCATCATAGTGATGATTGGTGTTGCGCTCGTTTCGTTCGCGGTTTTCAATTTCGCCGGCGATCCGGTTACGAATCTGGTCGGCATGCAGTCTACAGATGAAAAACGGGAAGAAGTCCGTGAGTCGTTGGGATTGAATGACTCAGTGCCGGAGCAATTTTTCAATTTCGTTTCCCGATCGGTAAATCTTGAGTTCGGAATCTCCTTCCAGCATCGCAGATTAGTGACAGATGTAATCGCCGAGAGGCTACCAGCGACTCTGGAGCTAAGCATCGTGGCAGCACTCTTAGCGCTTTTGATTGGCGTCCCACTGGGCGTGTATACAGCTCTCAGGCGAGATAGTGTTGTTTCTCAATTCGTGATGAGCTTGTCGCTCATTGGCGTATCTTTACCGACATTTTTGATCGGGATCCTTCTGATTTATATCTTTGCGGTGACTTTTAGAATTTTGCCTTCATTTGGCAGAGGCGAAGTCGTAGATATCGGGTTTTGGTCGACAGGTCTACTAACCATAAGCGGTCTAAAATCGCTTATTTTACCTTCAATTACGCTTGCGATGTTCCAGATGACACTGATTATGCGATTGGTGCGTTCAGAAATGCTGGAAGTTCTGCGAACAGATTTTATTCAGTTTGCTAGAGCCCGAGGGCTCACCAACAAAGTTGTAAACTTCACCTATGCCTTGATGAACACACTCGTTCCGGTGTTGACGGTTGTCGGCTTGCAACTAGGATCAATCATCGCATTTTCTTTGATAACTGAAACTGTGTTCCAGTGGCCTGGTTTAGGTTTAATGTTCATCAGCGCGGTCTTTGAGGTTGATGTTCCAATTATCTCAACATACCTGCTCCTTGTTGCCCTATTTTTTGTGTCAATCAATCTCGCCGTTGATCTTCTTTACTACATAGTAGACCCACGCCTACGCGTTGCGCAGAGTCAGTAACGTGAAAATAGCGTCACGTCCGACAAATAGGCGGAGTCCAAAAAGGATTTTTGAAAATGTATTGAAGTCCGACATTGCTCGAAGCTTTTTGCGGTCGAAAGTGACAATTCTCGTCGGCTGCATCACTCTCATATTTGTGGTCACAGCTTTGTTCGCACCGTGGATGGCACCGCACAATCCATACGATCCCGAAAGCATCAGCGTGATGAATTCGTTTCTACCTCCCGCTTGGGTAGAGGGCGCGGATATACGATTCATTCTAGGGACCGATCCGGTGGGTCGAGATGTGCTTTCTGCGATCATTTATGGAACGAGAACCTCACTTGGAATCGGTCTAGCCAGTGTGATCCTGGCCGCAACGGTTGGGGTAACTCTCGGATTGATAAGTGGGTACTATGGTGGAGGCGTTGATGCGTTTATAATGCGTATTGCAGAAATACAGCTTACATTTCCCGATATATTGATCGCCCTACTTGTCGACGGAATAATAAGAAGCTTTCTGGGACCAGGGCATCACGGAAATATTTCAATTTTCGTCGTTATCTTAGCGATCTCGCTCGCTTATTGGGTTCATTTCGCGCGCGTTGTCCGGGCAACGACTCTGGTCGAGAAAAGCAAGGATTATGTAAACGCAGCACGGATCGCCAAGAAAAGCTCGGTCTACATAATGGCCCGCCACCTTCTCCCCAATATCCTAGGGCCTGTCCTGGTAATTGCGACCATCAACCTCGCCCTGGCTATTGTCACAGAGGCAACGCTTTCATTCCTGGGATTGGGGCTTCCGCCAACCCAACCATCTCTTGGCACACTTATACGCGTTGGAAATGACTATCTTTTTTCGGGAGAGTGGTGGATTGCGATTGTTCCGGGTGCGGTGTTGGCCGTTATGGGGCTATCCGTAAACTTGCTGGGCGACTGGTTGCGCGACGCTCTCAATCCGAAATTGCGTTAGGAGAGGTAAAATACGACATCTCGAAGAACCGCTGCTCGAAGTGAAGAGGCTCCGAGTGGAAATACCAACCAAGGAAACCACTATCTCTCCAGTAGATGATGTCTCTTTTCACATCAACACGGGCGAGATATTGGGAGTCGTAGGTGAATCTGGTGCTGGTAAGTCAATTACCGGCACAGCAATCCTGGGGCTTCTCGAACCTCCAGGCCGTGTTTCGAATGGAGAAATCATTTTTGATGGCAAGCGAATTGATAATCTGCCATCGGAACAAATGCGATTATTGAGAGGAGCAAAAATTGGGAGCGTGTTTCAGGATCCTCTAACAAGCTTGAACCCACTACGAACAATCGGACAGCAACTCACCGACACCATTAAAACCCACCTACCTTTCACACAAAACCAAGCAATTTCACATGCCCTTGACCTACTAAAGGAGGTTGGAATACCGGGGGCCGAGGATAGAATTAGTTTCTATCCCCATCAACTTTCTGGAGGAATGCGACAACGCGTGGTCATTGCGTTGGCTATTTGTGCTGAACCAAAACTTATCATAGCTGATGAACCAACAACAGCATTGGATGTTTCAGTCCAGGCTCAAATCACCATGCTTCTTCGTAGACTGTGTGATGATCGAGATGCCGCTATCATGCTCATAACGCACGATATGGGTGTCATAGCTGAAACGGCCGATCGAGTGGCGGTAATGTACGCTGGTCAATTAGTAGAAATCGGAAATGTTGGCGACGTTCTGCACGGGCCACGGTCTCCGTATACGCGTGGTCTTATGAATGCGATCCCAACCATCGTTAGCGACACGGTTGAGCTTTCTCAAATCCCGGGGGCAATGCCCCGACCTGAGGAAATTCCCAAAGGATGCCCGTTTCATCCGCGTTGCATAAGTGCGATTGCGAAATGCAAAACCCATCGCCCAGAACTTGTTGGTGATGAGCATGCCAAGGTCGCGTGCTGGTTATATGAAGGTGAAAACGTTAATCGAATTGTGCATGCGGAGGAAACCGCACGACAGAGAGCTGTTGGGCGCGCTGAGACGCCAGAGCTAGTTGAGTCGCATGCGCCTTTCATAAAGGTTGCAGGTTTAGAAAAACACTTCAGTGTTCCAACTTCATTTTTAAGCCGGTTGCTTAGGAAATCGAATCGGACGGTGGTGCGAGCTGTAAATGGTCTGGATTTTGTCATAGCATCTGGAAAAACCATGGGCTTGGTTGGTGAGTCCGGGTGTGGAAAATCAACTGCCGCACGGGTAATCTCCGGTCTTTATGAACCAACGAAGGGAAATATTAGTTTTCATCACTCTTCTAAATCTGACGGCAAAAATCAGAACCAAAGCAGTCAGACTCACACGGATATGCAGATGATCTTTCAGGATCCTATGGCCTCTCTCAACCCGCGATGGAGAGTTACCGATATTGTCGCTGAATTTATACCAGATCGCATATCGAAAATTGAAAGAGTTGGTGAGCTTCTTGAGCTGGTCGGACTTTCGCCCAGTGATGGAGCAAAGTACCCTCACGAGTTCTCTGGAGGTCAGCGACAGAGAATTTCGATCGCCCGTGCTCTGGGAGCTAACCCAAAATTTCTAATTTGTGACGAACCTACGTCCGCGTTGGACGTTTCAGTCCAAGCTCAAATTCTAAAATTGATGGTCGAAATTCAGCGCAAGATAGGGCTGACCTACCTTTTTATCAGCCATGACCTTGCTGTCGTCCGCCATGTTTCCAACGATGTGGGCGTCATGTATATGGGAAACTTGGTTGAGTATGGTCCGACGAATGAAGTGTTTTCTTCACCACAACACCCATACACGCAGTTGCTGTTAAATGCAGTGCCGGATATTACAAAAATTGGTATTTCACGGCACCCAATTGTCGGTGAAATACCTAATCCGCTAGACCCTCCAAAGGGATGTTCCTTTCATCCTCGCTGTATTCTCGCCACATCACAGTGCAAAAAAGAAGTTCCGAAAGCTATAGTCCATCTGGGAGTGACCATAGCATGCCACGTCGTCAACCAAAGTCGCGTTGAGGTGTGACTCTATATGATCTCTTTCGTATTAGATGAAGTGCGGGGAGGGGAGCTTTGGCCTCCCGATAAAATTAATGTTCAAGTGTACGTTGGATCAAGATGTCCAAAATATCTGTAGTGCTCAGGCCCGCAGCTTCGAATGCCAGTGGAAACATGCTAACATCGGTGAAGCCAGGCATCGAATTCACCTCATTGATAATTAAATCACCATACTCACGAAGGAAAAAGTCCACTCTTAGAAGGCCTGAGCAATTCAACGCAAGAAACGCTGATCGTGCCGTGTCCTGGATATGCATTGTCAAATTCTCTGGTAGCTCACAAGGCACACATATTTTTGCACCTGCCTGATCCAGATATTTGGCCTCGTAACTATAAAAATCGTGATGCCTGCCTGTAATGATTTCCCCGACCTTTGAAGCATGAATCGTACCATCCCGTCGCTCAAGTAAGCCGCATTCTAACTCCCGACCAACGACGAATTCTTCGATTAATATCTTCTTATCAAAACTGAGTGCCAATTGAACAGCCGATCGGTATTCGGTTGAAGATTGGGCTCGAGAAATGCCGACAGATGACCCCAATCTCGCCGGTTTGATAAATACTGTTCTACCCAGATCTCCACTGACATCGTTCCATGATGGTATTTCCTTTGTGCCGCATGTTCGAAACCGTGCAATTGGCAGCCCAGCATCACGCAGAACTCGCTTGCATGTATCTTTGTCCATAGTCAAAGCAGAGGCGAGTACGTCTGAGCCGACACATGGAACTCCAGCCATTTTAGCCATTCCTTGTATCGTGCCGTCTTCGCCATAGGGTCCGTGCAGAATAGGAAAAATCAAGTCGATCTCTCTGATGTTGCAAGGGTCTTCGTCAATCATTGCTTGCCCGCTCATTCCAGGAAGCAAAACGACATTCGGCCCTGTCGTTGGGATGTTGGTTGGAATGGGGTCCGCTTCATTTTCACATAAAACCCAGCGCCCATCTTTATTTATACCTATGATCATTATTTCATAACGGTTCTTATCTAGCGCAGAAAAGACATTCTTCGCAGAAAGGACCGAAATGTCATGTTCGGCGGAACGTCCTCCAAATATCAAGGCTAGCTTTAGTTTCTTTTTCGGCAATTTCTTACTCCGAAGTTATCTCAATAACGCAAAGTAGGTCTCGCGCAGCAATGCCTAGCCTGTAACCATTGTTGATCGAACTGGTGAGTTTCCGAATCCCATACTGTTCGTCTAGAGGAGCGTCAGAAGAAAAGGTGATTTGGCGCAAAATGAGATGAGGGCATAGCATATATGCAGATGTTACGTGATGTTTTGGTTATCTCATCTGAGGTTGTCACTTTAGATAACGGGAACGTGCAATCGTGCGGCCCAAGTAACTGGCCTATTTCAGTGTCGCTTCTAACTCCTCCCAACGTTGTCGTGCTACCCTTACGCTTTCGCTTTTCACATGACCGAAGCCGGAAATCTCGTCAGCTATTGAGGCAATGGCCACAGCTGTGTCGAAAGTTTCTGGTCGCATGACATCTATCGTTCGATCGACAGACGCCCGGTACTCTTCGACTAGCGAGCGTTCCATACGTCGTTCAACCGTGTAACCGAAAAGATCGAAAGCGGTACCACGTAATCCCTTCAGTTTTGAAATAACGCTGAAAACACTAAACATCCACGGTCCAAAAGCCAGCTTGCGCGGGACACCTCCATCGGAGTCCCGACAGGTTAACATTGGAGGAGCGAGATGAAACGTTATACGTCCACACTCCTCATACATCTCCGCAATCTGGGTTCGAAAGTCTGCCCCCGAGTAGAGCCGCGCGACTTCGTACTCATCCTTGTAGCTCATCAGTCTAAAGAGAGACCGTGCAACCGCTTCCGAAAATCTTCCTTCAGCTTGCATTACGCTCAACTCTTTCGCACGGGCTTTCGCAACGTAAGAAAAGTATTCCGAGGCATAGCGAGAGTTCTGGTAGTCTATAAGAAAATCAACGCGGCGTGAAATCATCTCATCGAGTGAGGTTGAAATCGTGCGGTGTGGTCGCGCTGAAGTTATTTGGTGTTTACCTGCGCCGTCTATTGTGGATGGCTTGTGGGCCGTCAACCTGCCAAGCCGAAATGCGGTTCGGTTCATCGCAACAGATACGCCGTTGAGTTCGATGGCCCTACGGATAGCTTCCGAAGAGAGCGGAATTAGCCCACGTTGGTAAGCGAAACCTACCATGAAGAAATTGGTGGCAATTGAGTCGCCAAGCAAAGCCAGGGCATGCTTTGTTGCGGCAACCGATTCAACGTTTGTGGATCCAGCGACATCGCGCAGCAAATGTATTAACTCCAATGCGGAGAAGCTGAAGTTTGGATTGCGGACAAAATCAGAAGTGATTGTCTCTTCGTTGTTAACTAGGACTTTTGTGTGCCCATTGGCGATAACGCCGAGAGACTCATTGCCAGTGGTAACGACAATGTCGCAGCCGAGTACCAGGTCTGCTAAACCGGCTGAAATGCGGACCGAGTTAAGCTGCTCTTGATGATCGGCGATGCGCAGATGTGTTGTAACAGGGCCACCTTTCTGGGCCATTCCAGTCATGTCAAGCGTTGAGCAGCCTTTGCCATCAATGTGGGCAGCCGTTGCCAATATCGCGCCGATCGTGATAATCCCCGTACCGCCCACTCCCGTTACAAGAACATTCCACGGATGGGTTAGTTGAATAGGAGCCGGCTCTGGGACAGGAATCGATGCGAGCGTGTCGATGTCGGGGGTTCCGCCGGAGCGCAGCTTACCACCTTCAATCGAAACGAAAGACGGACAAAACCCCTTGGCACAGGAATAGTCCTTATTGCAAGAAGACTGGCTAATACATCTCTTGCGGCCAAATTCGGTTTCGATGGGCGTCACAGAGAGACAGTTAGATTCTCTCGAGCAGTCACCGCAACCCTCGCACACAAGTTCATTGATCAGGAGGCGGCGTTCTAAAGTAGGCGTGCCTACTCGCTTAATGCGCCGTCTTTTCTCAGCCGCACACACTTGGTCGTATATCAGGACAGAAACGCCCGGTACATTTCGTAGCTCTCGCTGCACGACATCGAGGTCATCTCTCGTGTTTATAGTGGATCGGCCTGGAAAAGATTCTTGTTCAGCGTATTTATCTATATCGTCGGAGACAATTGCGATTCGCTCTACTCCCTCCGCTCGCATCTGGTGTGCGATGCGTTGTGGGCTTAGGTTTCCGTCGTGCTCTTGTCCGCCGGTCATAGCTACGGCGTCGTTAAACAATATCTTGTAAGTTATGTTTACCTTGGCTGCTATCGCTGCGCGTACAGCGAGATGGCCAGAGTGGAAATAGGTGCCGTCCCCCATGTTTTGAAAGATGTGTTTGGTTGGTACATACGACGATTGTCCGATCCAATTTGCACCTTCACCCCCCATCTGAGTGTGAGTTGAAGTCTTGCGATCCATATTGAGGGCCATATAGTGACACCCAATTCCAGCCATGCCTCGGCTACCCTCTGGCACGTGAGTGGACGAATTGTGAGGGCAACCGGAGCAAAAGTACGGTGTGCGCTGAACCGGCGAGATTTGTGTGAGCCCACTAGTATTGGCTTCCATCAGGTCGCCAATTATTTTTGTCAGCCCATCATCACTTAATAACGGCAGCAGACGTGCGCCCAGCACTTTGGCGATTTGCCCAGAGTTCAGGTCATCATGTGCCGGCAGAACGATCCTGTTTTCGTCGTCGCGCTTGCCGAAAATACGTGGCCTCTGCCCAACCGGCATGGAATAGAGAACATCCTTAATTTGCCCTTCTAGTAGAGGCCTCTTTTCCTCAACAACCAAAAGCTCATCCAGCCCGTGCGCAAAGTTCTTGATACCCTCAGGTTCAAGAGGCCAAACCATGCCTACTTTGTAGATTGCTAGGCCGAGCTCTACCGCTTTCTCCCTATCTATAGCGAGCATCTCTAGAGCCTGGAGTACATCTAGGTATGACTTCCCGGTTGTCACGATGCCAAGCCTGCGTCGTTTTCCCCCAAGCGTCATGCGATTGAAGGCGTTTGCTCGAGCAAACGCAATCGCAGCTGGAATTTTGAAAGCGTGCAACCGCTGCTCTTGTTGCTGGGGCGTATCGGGCCAACGAATGCTGAGGCCGCCCGGCGGCAGCTCTTGGTCGTCCGGCAAATTCAATTGTGCGCTGTTCTGCTTCGTCGAGATCAAAGCAGAGGAGTCGACTGTATCGCCGGTCAGTTTTAGTGATGACCAGCAGCCTGAGTATCGCGACATAGCGAAACCGAGGAGGCCAAATTCCAGAATCTCCCCGACGCCGGCGGGATTGAGTGTCGGGATCATCGCATCCATTAGAGCGTATTCGCTTTGGTGTGAAGTTGTCGATGACTTACAGGTGTGATCATCGCCCGCAAGCACGAGAACCCCGCCAAAGGGTGCGGAGCCTGCCAAATTGCCATGGCGGAAAGCGTCACCAGATCGGTCAACGCCGGGACCCTTTCCATACCACATAGCGAACACACCTTGCTTACTCGCATTCTCAACAAGATTTATTTGCTGTGTACCCGCAATTGCGGTCGCGGCGATGTCTTCGTTTAGGCCAGGTTGAAAATTAATATCTGCAGCACTTGTGAACTTGTGCGCGGCGCTAAAGGCTTTATCCACGCCCCCCAACGGTGAGCCCCGGTAACCAGTAACAAATCCTGCTGTGTCAAGTCCGTTTGCTGTATCGCTCCATTTCTGAGCCATCGATAATCGGACTAATGCCTGCGTACCTGTAACGTGAACGCGCCCACCATTTTCCGTGTATTTGTCGTCGAGCGAGACTGATTGCAGTGTCATTGGCATCCAATTCGTGAGGGATTTTTCGTATAAACACCGTTCCACGGCCTTCTTGAAAGATCATACCGTGTTCTAAGAAGAGAGTTTCGGCGAAGTTCGATGAGTTTTTGACGTCGGGTAGAGGAAATCGCCAAGAATGGAGTTTTATGTACGTTTTTTTCGCGGGCCGTGTTTTACGAGAGTGTGTGGCTGCCCACAAATATGAAGGCGCTCCAAGTTTGTAATGGTGGTCAGTCTGCGATCGATTGAGCTAGGAGTGACTTGCCGATTCCAGTGAAGAGATACCGGTTTTCTGGTCCAGTCTGGTGCGACAGCGAACGAAATTTCGACACGCCTAAAAGCTCGACAAACCGTAGCGAAGATGCTACGAAACGCTAGTAAGTGATGATAGTTTAGTGAAAAAGCGCGTCAAATAAAACATATTGGGTTAATTGCGCATGGGCAATCTCGATAGCTTCGATGTAAAAATTCTTACAATTCTGCAATCGGATAGTCGTATCAAAACCATGGACCTCGCGGAAAAAGTCGGATTGTCGCCTACTCCCTGTGCTAGGAGGGTGAAGCGCCTGGAGCAGGACGGTTACATTGAACAATATGTTACATTGCTCAACGCGGAACTCCTCGGTGCAAAGCTAAGCGCGGTCGTAAACATTCGTTTGCGGAGTCAAACTAGCAAGGCATTTGATCGGTTTGACGCCGAAATCGCTAAAATGCCCGAGGTGACAGGCTGTTACCTTTTGGCCGGAAATTTTGACTATTTGCTTTATGTCCGGGTTGCAGACGTTGATTCTTTTCGAGAATTCATGAGAACACGGCTCACCTCAATTGAAGGGGTGATTGAGACTCAATCAAGTATTATTCTGCAGCAGTTGAAACACACTACCGCAATCCCATTGCTAAAAGAGCTTCTTATCTGACGAAGATTTCAGGACCGAAGCTTCCACTTCGGCGAGACAGAGGGGGGAGCCAGGCGCAATCCCAATAGCACAGAAACACTAGCTGTTTGGGGTGCTCCTAAACATTCTGGAGTTACCGCCCAATTCGATAGCTTTGTCCATGTGAATCAAGACACAGTACTAGCCATACCCACTTCTGAGACCTAATTTGGTCGGAACTCCTGCCCCACTCAACAGACTGAAATCCGGGCTGCTCCTGCTGCCAAATACAGCGTGGTTATTTAGGGGTGACCACCTTAAACCGACACCAGTGCGGTACGGAGGGAGTCCTACAATCGAAAGCTGCAACAGCCCCTACGAGCGCAAAAGATCGTTATGATTTGCGAAATAAATTGAGTTTGGTTCAAGTGAGTTGATCGGATCTATCGGTGCTGGCGCGATGGAAATAGCGACCGCTTTCAATTTTTACGTCGACCTTCGATTTCCATTCCTCAATGTGTAAAACAGCTTCACCAAGTGAGCCGCGGTCAGAACTTCTGAGTTGAGAGGCGGGGCAATGATGCTTAGAGTATCGTTTGGCACATTCTTCGATGTTCCAATTTCCAATTTTCTGTCTGTTAAGAATAGGGTTGGCGTATTGGATCCAACGGCCCTAGCGACAACGTTTTGAGGAAGGCGTGCAATAGTGAATAGCTTGCGTACTCTCTACCCGCCGATTGAACCATATGAAACAGGGATGCTAGCTGTTGGTGACGGCCATTCGATCTACTATGAGCGCTCGGGAAGGCCGGGTGGAAAGGCTGCCGTCTTCTTGCATGGCGGGCCAGGTGGCGGTTCTGCACCAGAGCATCGCAGATTGTTCAATCCCAGCGTCTACGACATTCTTCTCTTTGACCAACGCGGTTGCGGTCATTCAACGCCTCATGCGGAGCTAGAAGCAAATACGACCTGGCACCTTGTGTCGGACATCGAACGGCTTCGTGAACTCATAGGTGTTGATCAGTGGCTTGTGTTAGGCGGCTCATGGGGTTCAACGTTGGCGTTGGCTTATGCGGAGGCGCATCCCGACCGTGTAAGCGAGCTGGTACTGCGGGGCGTGTACACACTGACGAAGGCCGAGCTTGACTGGTACTATCAATTCGGCGTTTCGGAGATGTTTCCGGAAAAGTGGGAGAGGTTCCAGGCGCCAATTCCTGTAGATGAACGCGGAGATATGATCGCGGCATATCGTAAGCGCTTGACCAGCAGAGACTCTGCTGTTCAGCTTGAAGCGGCTACCGCATGGAGCGTCTGGGAAGGCGAAACAATCACACTTTTACCGAGCGCTGAACTTTCATCTGCACATGGTGATGAGCGTTTCGCAATTGCCTTTGCCCGCATCGAGAATCACTACTTTATCCATGGCGCATGGTTAGAGGAGAACCAGCTACTAAAACATGCGGACAAGCTTCAAGGGATTCCCGGTGCGATCATCCACGGGCGCTATGACATGCCTTGCCCAGTCCGATATGCCTACGCTCTGCACAAGGCGTGGCCGCGAGCGGAGTATTATCTTGTTGAAGGCGCCGGACATGCATATTCAGAGCCCGGTATTCTAGATCGGTTGATCAGGGCGACTGATAACTTCAGCGCCTAACCGAACTATAATTGCGATATTTGGATGTTCTCTTTGACCTAAGATTTGCGAGAAAACACGCAGTCTCTCATCGTGCAATGTGGTGCTGTTTACCAGTGGCGTGCTGGTCGGGCCGCTGTCCTCGTCTGTGAGACGGTCGAACATTCGATCACCCGCAGGGTAAATATGGGAATCGTCTCCATTATATAGACGAAGTCATGCCTCTATCTCGACTCCTGGACTTAGGCTCTGAGGTGAGTGGTGTTAGAAGCGTGAATCCAATGCCGACCTCATCTCAAACCAGAACCTCTTCACCTCTGGAGTACCCTAGAGCGGCGACGACATTTAGGTCGTCTGATTCAAAAATTACCCCTATTTGCTTACTCCGCTAATCCGCAAAAACTTCCACAATTTGACACTAGTTTAGCCATCTTGTATACGAGTATACGAAATGGCATTTGCCAGTGCGATCTGAAGGCGTGGGATCGGGCTGAGGTGCTGAACTGGCTAGCCAAACTGAAGAAGGCGGAGACGTGACTGATGAGCACACCGAATGTTGCAGGCATGAAATGTACCGGAAAGCCATTAGACGCAATTGTAATCGGAGCCGGGATTGCGGGGTGTACGTTGGCCTATGAGCTCGCATCACGAAGCGTGAAAACTGTGGTGCTTGATCAAAGTATTGTGGCGGCTGAATCTTCTGGAAAGAACACGGGGACTATGTTCACCGGCCCTCAAAAAGAAGTCGTAGAGTTAATTGATGCCTGCGTCGAAATTTATGAAGAGATTTCCAACGGTCCGATCCATTTTGAATTCGAAAGGAAGGCCCACCTTCTGATTTCGGAAGATGATGAGAGTTATGCGGATGCTGCTTCCGTTGCCGACCAATATCGGGCCGCCGGTGTTGGAATGGAGGCGGTATCTGGAGCTGAACTCGCTCGTGATCATCCACAAATGGGTTTCAAAGTTGCTGGCGGTTATTTTGTTGAGCGTGCCTGGACGCTCGAGCCGATGGGAGCGACTCATGCTTTTGCCCATGCGGGGCGTGAGGCTGGAGTTGAATTTAGAACAGGATGTCGGGTCGCTCAGATAGTGACCCGCAACGGAAAGGTTGAAGGCGTCCTAACTGATCAAGGAATTGTATCAGCGGATATGGTTTTCATTGCGACTGGAATGTTCATGCCCGAATTGCTTCGGCGAACCGTGGGGGATGGCCCTTTACCTAGCCTTCCGTTTACCGCTGGGCGTGGTTGGCTTCTCCAATTGGGAAAGTTGGATATAGAGATTCCTTGGATGGTCGAAGAGTTGTCCTGGCCCGACCAAGAAGGGCTTGGGAAGAAAATGGCGATTAATAAACTATCCGACGTTGCAAATCAGCTAGATGACAAAACAGCAGTGGACGCAATTTGCTTGAATCCAATGGCGGGTGGGGATGCTCGTCTTGGTGCGACTATTCAACCATCGCTTCGCGACCTGGTTAGAAACGTGGACGTTGCAAGTAATATAGCCGGACGCGCAATTCGGATGATGTCCGGTATGGCGGGGCTGAAAGTGACTAACGCCTATATGGGTAACCGGCCAATGCTATCTGACGGCATGCCCGTCGCGGGGCGTACACCTGTTGACGGGCTATACGTTCATGGCGGCATGGGGACAATCGGGATGCATGCTGCTCCCGCAACAGCTCGTTGGCTTGCAGAGGCAGTTGTGAACGGCGATGGCAATCCAAGCCAAGAATGGCTACGGCCAACGCGGTTCCCCGGTTGGAACTAACCGCCACAAGCTCGCGTTCCACGATCTGAACTACAAACAAAACTCGCTGAAAAACAAAGCGATTCACATAAAGGGCAAGGAGGGAAAGATGAACACATTCAATGAAACCATTAAAACAATGCTTGCTGTTTTGGTGGTGGCAAACATTGCGCTATTTCCTAACATCGCGCATTCATCCGAAGCCAAACAAGACGTAACCATCCAAACAGTGTTTGGAGAAGGTCACATCGTAACAGATATGGTCGAAGAATTCGCGCGACAGGTACGGGTTTTCTCCGATAACCGAATTAAAGTCACGGTCCGCTACGGTTCTCCTTATGGCGGTGTTTACGAAATGAGCGGGCAAGTAGCTCGTGGCTTACGAGAGATTACAACATTCGTCGCTTCTTCAGAGATTGATCCAAAACTGACGATCGGGTTTATGGGTGGGTTAGTAAGCTCATACGAAGAGGCAGAAAAGGTATATGGACCAAACGGACCGTTTATGTCTCTAGTAAATGAGATTGGCGCACAAGCCGGGTTTAAATACATCGCCTGGGCTCCGACCGGATTTGGAGGAATTGCATTTCGCGATGAAGCGCCTGAAGCCTTGCCGTCACCAGAAACTTTTAAAGTGCGAGTCGCCCCAGTCAAAAGCATGGAGGAACGATATCGTTCACTCGGTTTCAATCCCGTACCAATGCCGTATTCAGAAACCTATACCGCACTACAAACCGGAGCCATTGATGGAAAGGGTGCAACACCTCCTCAAGAAGGGTTTCAAGATTTCGGCGACATAACCAAGGTGTATGTGTATTCCCGTGACTACTTCGAAGCAGTGGTGGGAATTGGTGTTAGCTTGAATTGGCTGAATGAACTGACGCCGGAGGATCGCGCGGCGGTTGAGCGAGCTGGCTATGGCGCAACACGGTTTGCTTGGTCAGTTGGGGAAGCCACTGAGCGCGAATTCCTGAATAAGTTCCGGGAAAGTGGCGTGGAAGTGGTCGAATTTTCGGCAGATGACTATCGGCGGCTAAATCAACTAGCTCAAAAATCCGAGTGGCCAATTATCGAAGAGATTGTTGGCACTGCAATGATGAATAGAATAAGAAAAATGGCTCAGAACTAGATGGCGATATTCAGAAAAGCCATTTCCTGTCTGGCATTCTAAGCACAAAATCCACTCTATGGGCGGGTCGATTCCTTGTCGACCCGCCAACATGTGCCTAACGCCGGCAATTCGATATATGTGAACTCTGTTGTGCGAGCTGGGTTTGTTTGGAGAAATCGCAGTGTATCAGAATTACATCAGAGTACCGATCGCATTGCTCCTAATTTTTATGAGCTGTTTCACCGCCTTTCAAGCGATATTACGCTACGCCTTCGGTGCTTCGGTGACAGGTGCAGAAGAACTCATACTGCTTGCTGCAGTGTGGGTGTATTTTCTCGGGGGCGCATACGCAACCGGTACGGACGCGCACGTGTCGGGTGGGGTTCGTTTTTTGTTCATGAACTCAAAACATATGCGTGTTCCCGCCAAGCTAGTACGAATTTCTGTATGTATCGTTGTTTCCATATTTTTCAGTTATTACAGCTTTGATCTGTTCTCCTCCTTAGCTCAGAACGATTTTCGAAGTGTCTCGCTTGCGTTACCTAAAGGTCTTTGGGCAGCGAGTTTCATGTTTGGGTCCATGTTATCAACCCTGCTATTCGTCGTGAGATTTGTTGCAGTATTTTTTGAACAATAATCCGCCAGAATGCGGTAGCGAACAATGAACTCCGCGATACCCATAAGCATCTTAGTCTCAATTGGGCTCGTAATATTCAACGTGCCTGTTGGGTATGCATTCGGTGCTGGAGTTCTAATCGCGGCATTTGGATCAGGAGTAGAGCTTGCCGCACCTATTTCTGCGACGTACTCAAACCTTGAATCGTTTTTGTTCCTCTCGCTACCGCTTTTCATATTTCTTGGAGTAGCAATGGAGCGCAGCGGAATGGGGGAGCGTCTAACAAATGTCTGTTCGGACATCGTTGGCGGGGTTCGCGGAGGAATGGGTATCGTCGTGATCGTTGCATGCGCGGTCTTCGGTGCGGTATCGGGCGCCGGCAGTGCCGCCGTTGCGAGCGTCGGATCTGTGCTGATTCCTAGAGCGGTCTCACTTGGCTATCCGAAAGGCTACATGGTGGGATTAGTAGCTTGCTCGTCGGTGCTTACTTTGCTGATACCTCCCAGTATACCGATGCTTGTGCTCGCATTGACCCTACATATTTCGATAGCAGCGTCTTTCTTGACGACAGTCGTTCCCGCCGTGTTGATTGCAGTCGGCTATAGTTTAGTTAACATAGTGCTTGTGCAAAAAATGCCTACTGTGATGCGCACGTCGGGAATTTCACTCAGAGCCCGGGCTAGTCAGGTTGGCAAATCGGGCAAGCGTGCATTTTGGCCACTGGTCGTTCCAATTGTTGTTCTGGGGAGTATCTACGGAGGCTTAGCGAGTCCTACAGAGGCCGCTGGGCTGGGAGTCGTATATGTTGCCGTTGTTTCTCTTTTCGTACTGAAGAGTCTTTCAATAGGGCAATTCCTGCAAGCTTCTTGGGAAGCAGGTCGTCTAATTGGGGCTTTGATTATTATTCTAGTATCTTTGATTTTGTTCAGTCAGGTATTGATTAATGAGGGAATGCCGTTCGAGGTGGCGGAATTCTTGCAGGGCGATTTGCCTAAATGGCAGATTCTTTTACTTCTTAATCTCATACTTCTAGTTATCGGCATGGTGATGGACGACATATCAGGTTCCATTATCGCGGCATCTATCATCTACCCAATTGTTTCAGGGTTTGACGTTCAACCTTTACATTTCGCGGCAATTGTTGGTGTCAATCTCGGGATGGGGAATGTTACGCCCCCTGTCGCACCTCTTCTGTATTTGGCAAGTGGTGTGGCTGGCAATGTCCCCATGAATGAATATGTTGGACCAGTGCTGAAATTCTTGTTTTTTGCTCATTTGCCCATTCTAATTGTTGTTACGTTTTTTCCGGAAATTTCGCTCTTTCTGCCGCGTTTAGCTGGCTATTTATAAGCAGCAACGGATCGACTGCGGCGCCACGGGGGATATGGGCCGGATGGATGGGACCTTATTTGTGGGCGGTATTCGAACCAATCCTGAATTTTGTGGAAGAGAAGTACGGCGAAAGACAGTGTCAAAGAAAATTGGATTGAGCCTCCTGGTCAAGCAAAGTCGCAAGCGGTTCATCTCTTGACCCGCGTGAAGATTATCCGTTGATTCTGGAAGGTTGACGAGGCTGACTGACCGACCGGAATTTGAACCCGCGCAAGGGCAGTGTCAGACCAAATTGACTTGAGCTGGGGCGCGGCCGTCCGTAGATTCCGTTGATGCGTAATCCCTTCCGTTATTTCAACAGCTCGCCCGAGGTGATCCGCCTCACGGTGATGATGTACATCCGCTATCCGTTGTCGCTGAGGCAAGTTGAAGATTTGCTGTTCGAACGCGGCATCGATATCTGCCACGAAACAGTGCGGTTCTGGTGGAACCGGTTTGGTCCGATGTTCGCCGCGGAAATCAGAAAGCGGCGTGTTCATCATCGATCGTATTCGAACTGGCGATGGCACCTGGACGAGGTTTTCGTGAAGATCAACGGCGTGACACACTATCTCTGGCGCGCGGTGGATCACGAAGGCGAGGTGCTCGAAGTTTTCGCCACGAAACGCCGGGATCGCAGGGCTGCGCTGAAGTTTCTGAAGCGCGCGATGAAGCGTTACGGTCGACCAGGGACGATTGTAACCGACCGGCTCCGATCATACGGCGCTGCGATGAAAGCGATTGGGATCGTGGGGCGCCAGGAGTGTGGAAGTTGGCTCAATAATCGGGCGGAAAACTCGCACCAGCCATTTCGACGACGAGAGGGTGCGATGGCAAAGTTCAGGGACATCAAGACCCTGCAGAAATTTGCCTCCGTCCACGCCTCGATCCACAATCATTTCAATCACGATCGCCACCTCAATCGCCGCGATATCTTCAAGCAGGACCGCTCGGCCGCCCTCGCCGTATGGCGGCAGCTTGCGGCCTGAGATCTGCTGATCACGGGTTTCGCAAACCAACTCTTTTCCTCTGACAACGCCTTCGCCTCTATCCATTCTTCAATCCACAATCACTTCAACCAGGAACGTCATCTTTACAGCCGCAAAAACTTCAAACTCAATCGCGCCGCTGCCTTGGCAGAGTGGCGTCAACTTGCGGCCTGAGCTTGCGGACCCCACAGTTTTGGAGACCCGTTCACTTTAACCTGACAACACCTCTCCAAGCGCTTGGAGCGAGGTCGATTTGTCTGGCCTGCGGCCAAAGTGCCGGTTGAAAATTCGACCAAATTGAGATACGCAGTAAGCTAGATGGCGCGCTTTTTTTGCCGCCGACGGGTAGGAAAATACCTCGAACGAAGACTCCAGCAAGCGGTGTTTCTGCACCGCGGCAAGGAAAAGCTTTGGAGGCGGCCCCGATGCGAAACATATTCCTACTGATCCTATGCACCGTTATTCTGGTGCCGACAGCCGCCCTTGCGCAGAGGCGATGCGATGGAGGCGGGAAGTTGCCTGCCTACCTATCTGGTTCGATAGACGGTCCGCGTCCGTCTGCAATCGCCGAAGTTTGGGTAAAAGGTGCCGTTCCTGGCGACGTCGATCCGGCGTCCGTCGTGGCCTTGCGCGCGGCGATCGAAGCATTCGAGCGGCAGTTACTGTCCGCCGACCAGGCCGCCACCATAGCCGCGGGCGACTGGACAGGATGGCGGGCCAAGCTGATGTCCCGCGACGAGTTTATTAGCGGGTTCCTTGATGAAGTAAGGCGCCGGGCCGGGTCGCAGGGTGAATATGCCGCGATCCTTCAAGCTGCCGAAGCGATGCGTAACCGCCTTGATGACATGAATGGCGCTGCCGGGGCGCGCGGCCGGCCTGAAGACCCCTCTGCAATGTGGCTGTGGGACCTAACAATGCGCAAGCCGGCGGCAAAAGACCAGGTTTCCCTGCTATTGTCTCTTCCTGACGGAAAATGGCTTTGGAACAGGTACTTAATGGGCCGAAAAGTGGCGATCGCCTGCGCGCTCGACGATATGTCGGCACTGACACTGCTTGCCGCAACAGTCGACAAGTCTCTGTTTCGTAGGCCAGACGTGGTGACCATGCTCGTGGCAGGCAGAAAGGTCCCGCTAGACTACCCGGTGATGGCCTACCTGTCCGGGTTGCTCGAGGTCCGTCTGCCGAACTGCAAATTGACAGTATATCCGGACGGCTGGGCCTCGGTGGAACGGTTCCAGCAGGCCACCGTCCAGAATGCGATGTCGAGCTTTTTTTCGAGAGGTTTCGATCTGGGTGGCGTAGTCTTCGACAGTGTGGAATTCGCAACGAACGCGAATACTGGAAGGGCCGACGCCGAGGCTCTGGAGGAAAAATACGGATGTACCTCGCCCGTTGCTTTGGCATTTGCCAATGGGCTTGTTCGTACGGTTCGGGTCGATGCGAGCGCCTCCTCGGACTCGCTGTTCGTGCAATCGTGCTCGGTGCAGGGGCTGAGCCTGAAGCAGTGTGCATGCCTCGCTGAACTGGGGCGAGGTGTGGCTCCGGCGATCGAGAAGATGGGATACAACCCTGGCACCACAATCAAATGGATCACTTTGCGCAACCCGTCTGTCACCATCCAGATTGCACTCCTATGTGGGATAGGAAACTACTGAGTCCAATCTACAGCCCGTTGAATCCCTTGCGCATGTCGGTGACGGCATTGTCACGTTAATCAGAAGCGGCCGCAAAGATCCGTGTCGATGCCCTTTCAGGCTCCCGCGCCCGCACTTTCCCATACGTTGAATGCGTCGGTTCGCAACCACCTGTGTTTGCTTCAAATAAGTGTACTTCGTTCGGTATTCTTCAGCCACCCACTTCACAAGTATCGCCAAGAGGATTAGCGTGGTACGCGATGGTGCATGCTGAACGCTTGTCAACAGAGGCAAGGCCGCATGATCTGCCCCTTAGCTGAAAAAATGGGACGCTACCCCTTTTTCTACGGCCACGTGGACGACCGAAGAAGGAGCAATGATTAAGGGTAGCGTCCCCATTGTCTTCTCGAAGGTTGCAGCAACTCATTGTCTGTAGAGGCGGCATAGCATGTAACATTCACGTTAGTCCGGAAGAAGGCACCAAGATGGTTGTCAAAGTAGCTACATTTCGCATGGCTCTACCGACAGCGCCTACCAGGTTGACGCTCACTGTGTGCCTGGCATTTTTCGTTTGCTCTTGCACCTACCTTGAGTATGCCTCTGTGCAAGCAGAATACGCTCGCATTCAAAATGCCGAGCCAGGGCAACTCAATGTTAAGCACATGATTGACAGGGAAACGTATTTCGTACACGGACGCAGCATTGATGCGAAAGGCAGCTACGTGGGATTGCCGAAGGCTATTACTGCGTTTTCCAGCAAATACCAAGCCAATGAACGTGTAGACACAATGTATTTTGAGGTGACTGGATCGCACTTTGGACTGAATCTGCCGGAGGGCCGCTACGATCTGCTGATCTTTGCCGATATCGATGGCAACGGCGTACTTGGATCGTCAGAAGTTGTGGGGAAACGGTCGATCGAATTAAACAACTCCTCAGTGTCAGAGAAGGTGCTTGGCCAAGTAGACGTGCAATTAACCGAGCCCGTCACGATCGATTGGGATGTTTCAATCGACGTACCTGATTCTCGCGGGCGCTCCGAATCACTATTTTATCCCTCCGGAACAATTCGGAATTTGGATGATCCAATTTTCGACAGCGGCTTCTCAACGTTGGGCATGTACGATCCTGCATCCTTCCTCGAACAGGCACCAACAATGTTTTATGCCTTAGAGGAAGACCTCGGCTTCAAAATTCCTGTCGTTTTTGTCCATGGCATTGGTGGAAGCGCGCGCGAATTTGAGACCTTCGTCGGGCGACTGGATCGATCCCGATACAAGCCTTGGTTTTTTCACTACCCATCAGGCGGTGACCTCGATCAATTGGCCGAACTTTTTTATCAAATATTCCTCTCGGGAAAAGTCTATGAATCAGGCGGCATGCCAATGATAATCGTAGCCCACAGTATGGGTGGGCTTGTTGTTAGAGCAGCGATCAACAGGTACGAAGGAAGACCGGGTGAAAATCAGGTCCATTTGTTCGTCACGATGGCAAGTCCCTTCGGCGGGCATTCGGCGGCGGCGGTTGGAGAAAAACACGGCCTGATTGTCTTACCTTCGTGGCGGGATTTGAATCCGGAAAAACCATTCATTCGCAATCTGTATCGAAAACCCCTGCCGAATTTTGTTCACCATGAATTGATATATGCGTACCAAAACCCCGGTGCCATGAAGATAGGAGAGAACAGTGATGGCGTAGTAGCGCTTTCGAGTCAATTGCATCCGCAAGCACAACGTCAGGCAAGCGGGCAATTTGGCTTTGACAACACACATACCGATATTCTCGATAGTGAAGAGGTGACCGCGCATATCCGAGCCCGTATGAAGATGGTGAAGAACATATTTCCGCCATCTCATCTTCATCTGCTGCAGCAAGGTGGCTATGAAGTGACGCTAGGAGAGGCCTACTCTCCAACTGCGCAGTACGTGATCCGTACCTATGGAAAATATTTGATGGCGTTGACAAAAGGCACGATCACTCCATTCCATCCAGAGCAGGAGCGTTTCATTGCCGTAGTCAATGGAGAGAAAACTCCTCGTGGCGATGTGGAAAAGGGCTGGCTAAGGTTCGTCAGCGAGCATCCTAGGTCGTGAACCCATAAAAGTGTAGCGCGGCTACGACCTGATGTGATTCAAGCTTCCAAACGGTGCTGTCAACTTAACGAAGGCAGGTCGCAGTTGAAGGTTTGAACTGAGCGGCTCAAGCGGTTGTGGTCACGGTCCGCCACGTGTTCATCGCTTCTCCGCGAAACTGTCGCATTGTCTTGCGAGCGATCAGATGACGTTGGACATAGAAGGTGTTGTAGATAACGGCGTGGGTGGAGAGAAACCTTTGTGCCGATCCTGCTGACTTGAAGCCCTGCATCCTTCGCTCTCGTTGTCGAACCGGCAGGTGCGAATTCTCCGCCCGATTGTTGCTCCGTCCGCCGGTAACGTGTTTCTCCGTCATGCTGAGATCACGCAATGCTGCTCCGTAGGATGGCAATTTATCGGTTACCACTTTATTCGGCGCATACCCTTGTTTTTTGAGCAGTTTGCGCATCAGTTTGAGCGCTGCTTTCTTGTTTCGACGGGGTTGGACCAGGATATCCAGAACTTCACCCTCGCCGTCCACCGCCCGCCATAGATACCTCCGTTTGCCGTTGATGGAGACAAACACCTCGTCCAGGTACCAACGCCCATCGGGTCGAGGACGCAATCGTCTGAGCTTGCGAGCATAGTCCAACCCGAACTTTAGCGCCCAGCGTCGGACAGTCTCATAGGAAACCTCGATGCCACGCTCGGCGAGCAGATCCTCCGCATCGCGGTAACTGAGGGGAAACCGGAAATACAGCCAGACAGCGCACTGGACTATCTCTGCAGGAAACCGATGTCGGCGGTAGCTGATAATATTCATATCAGGAAGTTACTCGCCGCCCGCAGCTGACACCAGCCAGTTACCGTGACAGCACCGGTCGGGCAGCTCCGTTCCGCACAGGCCCGGATCAAGAAGCAGGAGGCGACGCTTTTGGTATGGCACCGCTCCAACCAGGCGAGTTGCCGTCTTGCGACGATCCCCGGCGTCGGTGTTATCACCGCGACGGCGCTGGTCGCGACGATCGGAGATGGCGCGCAGTTCCGCTCGGGCCGGCAGCTCTCGGCTTGGCTCGGACTCGTGCCCCGGCAACACTCGAGTGGCGGCAAGGACAGACTGGGGCGGATATCGAAGCGCGGAGATGGTTACATAAGGCGCTTGCTCGTGCATGGCGCGCGAACGGTGCTGCGCTGGCGCCGCGCGAAGCCGGACACGCGTCCCGGCTGGAGCGACCAACTCTTGGCGCGGCGACCGACAAACGTTGTCCTGATCGCCATGGCCAACAAGACAGCCCGCGTCGCCTGGGCGCTGCTCCGGTACGAGCGTATCTACCAACCGACGCCCGCCTAACCAGCAGGAAAGCGGATGCCAACTTGCGAGGGTAACGACGATTTGATGGCGAAACAGGGCTCCATCCGAGATCGGCCAAACCCGTGGCATTGTCCGAGCATCAAGCTCGTTAGTCTGACTGGGCGTCGATCTTCCGGATTCCATCAGGGCTAGCGGTCAGTATACCGCAGCGAAAAGGCCGGATACATGACTGCAAGCTCTACCGCCGTTTCAAGTCAGATTTTCCCTTGCAACACCGGGGGCGTCCATACATGACAATGCCCTCTAGACGGGCCGCGGCCCCGCGCCGTCGGTGCTGGCGGGATGCACCGGGGCCCGGTTTTGCTTGCGGCGGCGATAGGCGCCCCAAGAGCGGCCCAGATTGATCGCGGCGACAAGGTAATAGAGCGTCTTGAAAAGCGCGATGGGCAAGGCTAGGCCATTCTTGCGAAAGACGTCGCCGGACAGGACCGATAGCACGGCCTGCTCCATGCTCAAGGTGTTGCGCGGCGCCATGAAGAGATTCTGCATTGCCGGTGTGGTGAAGCGATAGATGAACCACGACAAGGTCCGCATGCCACGCAGCACTCGTTTCTCGTAGCGCCTCAGCGCGGCGGTCGCCGTGCGCCCCTCGCTCACACAGCTGTCGACCGCGTCCACCGCCAAGGTGGCGCTGTGCATTGCCAGGTAGACGCCGCTGGAGAACACCGGATCGATAAAGGCATAGGCATCGCCGATGAGCAGATAGCCTTCGCCCCACATGCGCCGTGACCAATAGGAGAAGTTTCCGGTGGCGGTGGCAGGCCGCACCAGTTCGGAACTTTCCAGCCGCTGAGCGACCCCGGGACAGAGCCGGATCGTCTCCCAAAAGAACTCGTCCAGCCCGCCGCGCCGGGTCTTCAGGTAGTCGGGCCAGCAGACCGCACCCACGCTCATGGCGCCGTCTGCCAGAGGGATCATCCAAAACCAGCCATGCTCGAACCAATAGAGGGCGATATTGCCTTCATCACGCCCCTCACGCCGCAGCGCGTTCTTGAAGTGGGCGAAGATCGCCGCGCTGTTGTGTTTCTCGTTCCTCTCTTTCAAGCCCAACCGGGTGGAGAGCAGGGCGTCGCGGCCCGACGCGTCTACGACAAAGCCGGCTTGCCAGTTTCGCTCGCTGCCGTCTTCGGCGCGCGCGCGCACCACCGAAGCCCCGCCCTTTTGGAAGGTGACGTCGGTGACCTTGACGCCCTGATGCACCGCGACCCCGCGCGTGACACTGTTTGCCAACAGCAAGGCATCGAACTCAGAGCGCCGTACCTCAAAGGCATAGGGGTAGTCCTGATCGAGAGTATTCTCGAAATAGAAAGTGTGGGACCTGCCCGGCGGACTCGGCGAGCTGATCTCGATACCCGGCTTGAAGAGACCGATCTTGGCGACTTCCTCGAGAACCCCGAGCCGGGCCAAAATGGGCAGGTTCATGGGCAGCAGGGACTCGCCAATGTGGAACCGCGGGTGGTGGTCCTTTTCGAGCAAGACGACCCGCCAGCCCTTTTCTACAAGCAGGGTGGAGATGGTCGAGCCGGCGGGGCCGCCGCCGATCACTAGAACATCGCATTTTGCGGGCTGTTCAACGCCCTCCAACGATGACATGCCGATCGAGAACTCCGACTGTTAGACACCTTTCGATGGAGCCGCCATTCAAACGATGCCGCCAACTTTCGGCTTTACCGTCAATGCACTAACAATGAACCTAGACCACGCGGTTTGGGCTGATCAATAAAGTCGCGTTTCCTAAATTGGGTGCCAAATACCTTCTTCGCTGGCCTGATTGTCTGAATAAATATTAAGTATCAATAATTTGTAGAAAAATACTCATGGACAATATGGGCAATATAATCATGCAAATTCTTATCGCTCTGCCCTATCGACCAGCCACCTGTCATAGCACCCGCGTTTTTTGTAATCCTCGGTTTAGCGATCACGTTGTTGGTGCTGCCGTCGATCAATCTGAGGTCAATGTCGATATAGGATCCCCCAGCTAATGCGCCCGCCCAAAACCGGGCACCGCCACTCACGATCCTCAGTCTCATCAGCTCAGGCTGCACAATCAGCGTTCCAGAACGGCTGGAATCATCCAAAGAAGATCAAATAGCGAACAATGGCAACAATTTTTCTTTTATCTTTTGTTCAAGTATATTCGCTTGTTTAACCTTGTCAGCTTCGATTTTAACTTCGTCGCTTAAGACGAACTGCTTCAATTCGTAGCTAAAAAACGCCGAAAAAGGTTTGCTAGGCTTAGCAAGGCGACCGGATTTTTCTACGGCAACCGCATTTAATTTTGCCGGGTCCGCCGCGCAACCAGCCAAAAAAACCAATATCAATATTGAGAGTTTTTTCATTTCCGACCCATATGTGCCGTATGGCTTTCATTCTATAATTAAGTTTGTCCGACTAGCGGCTGTAAAGCAACGGTCGGATGGGTTGGCAGAGACAGCCAGTCGAGGATTATCTGGCCAATATCCTGCGGCGCAGCAGGTATTCACCCGCTAACAGCAATGCCATCAGCGCGTAGGATACGAAACCGTTGTAAATGGCCCAGATCGCCAGGTCGCCAAAAAGGACCGTGGAGAGGGCCATCGATCCGTTGAAGACGAAAAAGGCGCACCAGACCATGGTGACCTTTCGCGTGTAGGTTATCGCTTGCTCCGGGAGGTTAGGGTTGCGCACCCGCGCGATCTGCTCGATCACGCTCGGTGGATGAAGCAGTGAGCCAAAAAACAGCGCGAACATCGCGATGTTCATGAAAAGCGGATAATACTCTAGATAGACCTGGGAATTCGTAAGCCCGGTGGCCAACGCTAGAATTATGGACGCGCCGATCACGATTTTGGCCTGGGGCATCTGGGGTCCCGCGCCCCCAGCCCGCTTGGACATAAGCCAGCGCCCCAGGGCCACAAGCACCAAGACTGGCGCAACGAACCGCGCCTCGAAGAAATGCAGGCCCAAATAGACCATGATTGGGTAGCCGACGAAAAACAGGAGAAAGAAGACCCTGGAGATGCTCATCAAGAGGGTTGGTCGTTTACCAAATCGAAGACCGCGTCCACGACATCCCCCACCGTCCGTACCTTCTTGAAAACCTCCGGGTCGAGTTTTTTCCCCGTGCGATTCTTCAAGCTGACCATCAGATCGACCGCGTCGATGCTGTCGATGTCGAGATCGCCGTTAAGCGTGGCCTCAAGGGAGATAGCGTGCGCTTCGATCTCGAATTCCTCGACGAAGGTGCGCACCAGGTATGCGAAGATCTCTTCTTTCGTAGCGATGCCGGGTGTTTGGGTCATAGGGTTCGCCTCGCGGCCACGAACTCTGCAAGAGTGGCAATCGAAAAGAAGCTCTTTTGAATCTCCGCGGTGGCGGCCTCGATCTTCAGACCGTAGCGCTTTTGAATCGCTACCCCCAGTTCAAGCGCGTCTATGGAATCGAGCCCCAGCCCCTCGACGAACAACGGCGCATGGAGGTCGATATCTTGCGGTTCGATGTCCTCGAGATCTAGCGTCTCGATCAAGAGCCGTTTCAATTCCTCAACCAGCGCACTCATGTCCTTCAATCCCCGACCGAAATAGCTCTTCAAGTACTCTATTTATCCGCCGGGTCGATTTTCCGTTGCTTTCCCCCTCAACGATTACCGTAGAGGGATCGACGCGATCGCCGACCGTAATTCTGAAATGTACCCTACTATTGGGAACTTGGTACCATTTTTCACCTTTGGAAAGGGTTGGAGGCTGACACGTGATGACGATCGGAATAATGGCTCGTCGACTGGCTTTAATGACCGATGCCGCCCCGCGCCGCAACCGCAGCGGTTGGCCCGGTACGCTGCGGGTGGCTTCCGGGAAAACGAGCAGGTTGTTCCCATTTTCAAGGTTTTGGGCGCAAGTCGCTACCAAGCGCACCGGATCTTCGTCCTGAAGATACCCGGTTGCCCACATGACGCCGGCCAAGAAAGGATTTGACCAGGTGGCTCGTTTGGCCACGCAAAGTGTGGTAGGGAGCATGGCGACGATGAACACCACATCAATGAGGGTCGGGTGGTTGGCGACGATCATGGTGCCGGTCACACCTTTCAACCGTTCCGCGTTGTGCCGCTCGTAGGTTAGGACCCCCAGGGTTCGCATCAGCCAAATAAACCAACGGAAGGCCAGGTGTACGGCAAACTGGCATCGGCGGTTCGCACGGCCGCGGTCGAAATTAGTCGCATGGAGGACGGGAAAGAGGGTGATGGTAAAAAACAGGGCCACCAAGCCGAAAACGGAAAAACTCAGACCCGTCGCCGCCACGCGCCACAATCGATCAAGCGGCGCGGGCACGCTTGGTCCATTGCCAAATGAGTCGCCCCGTATCATTCTTGAATGGCTCTCCCCCGTTGATCAGCAGTCGCACGACTTGAAGGGCGGGGTCGTCTGCTTTGAGCGGCAGAGGCGAGCCCACCGGACTCCCCTGCCAGGAGACCTCAAGTTGGTCGGCGTCAAAGTCCGTTTTGCAGGGCTGTAAAAGTAAGGCTAAAGCGCAATTTAGAGTGACGTTGGTCTCCTGCTCCTTATAGAGCGGGGGCAAGGGTTCATCATGACAGATTAGAAGTACGCGACCAGCCTCTCCACTCTTCAACAGTGTCCAGGCTTCAAGAAACGCTGATTCCAGCGTCGCAGCCCCGGCGGCGAGGGCCGTGTAGGGGGCAGGATCCTCTCGGGCAATGGAAAAGAGGCTGGCCGAGGTGTTGTGCACCGAATGGCTAAAGGCCGCCGGCGAGACCGTCTCGTGCTGCGCCAGGCCGGAGAGGATCTCGAAGCTGCGTTCGTATTCGCCGTAGCGAGAGCAATAGACATAAGCATCGGGCGGGGCCTCGCCATCAAGGCACGTTGCGGCAACATGGAAGACCGTGCGGCTCAGTGAACTCAGACGCCGGCGCAGCATCGCCGGGACGAAACTCACGTCCGGCTTTTCCGCATGGGGTGATGGATCGAGGGCGCCTGCCGCCCACTTTTCCCAGGCGGCCGGCGTGCTTAGTCCCGGTGCCCAGGCCGACCAGCGAACAACCGCCAGCGCGACACCGTCTGAAGATTTCTCGTCCACTTTCCCCCTTTCTCCTCGCGGTTAACCCATGGGGCTAGGGTCGCGAACGGCCACAAGATTGAGCAGGGTTTCCTCGTGATCCCTGGGCGGCTGCCGGCCAAACCAGTGCTCCATGATTCCAAGGTCGCCACGACTCCACCAAAGATACGGAAACGAGATCGATTGAGGGGACACGCGAAAACCGGCCTCCTCGATGAGACTCAAGTACTCATTCGCCGTTTTTTGCATGTCCATGGGGTGACGAAACAGATGCCGAATTGCCCAGGAGTGGATGAAGGCACGGGTGGACTCGGCAAACAGCAGCAATCCGCCCGGCTTCAGAATTCGATAAAACTCACGAATTGCCGCGTTCTGGTCAACGAGGTGATGAAAGGTCTGATGACAAAAGACCAGATCGACCGTCTGATCATCGATGGGCAATTGAGAGCTTGTCGTTTGAACAAAACTGACTTTCAAATCGCTATTCGCAACTCGTGCCGAGGCAACGTCGAGCATTTCCGAATCGATATCGGCGCCGATAATGCGCTGCGGCGCGAAACGTTGCTGCAGAAGCTCGAGGGATCTGCCCAAGCCGCAGCCAACGTCAATGATGATGGGGTAGGAAGGTTTGCGGTCCTCGATTAATTCCTCAAGGTTGTCGAGCGCCCGCTCAAGGACATGCTCGACCCATATCCCGGTTCCCAGGAACCAAATGCCAAACCGTGTTTCGGGGACGGAGAGAGCCATCGATCCCTTCATCCATTGATATCCCTGTTGTTAAAACACTTTAGGCATACAGCAATCTAGCATAGGGCAAATGGCCTCTTCCAGTCGACATCCATTGTAGGAAGGGGTAAGGCACAAAGGGGGCGCGGCAAGGAGATTCAGCCCGATGTTGCTGGCGCTACCCGACTCCGGCACTATCTTTGTGGCGTTGCGCCTGGGCGCGGTGGTGAGGGCAAAGTCGGGAAAGGGTTGGCTCCTTTGCGTGGGATCAAGAACTGGGGGCTAATCTCCGCTGCCACGGCGATGATATTCTTCGCTGGAACCGCGCCGGCCCAAGCCTATCTCGACCCAGGTACGGGAAGCCTAGTTCTCCAGGCCGCTATAGGTGTCGTCGCCGGGGGCCTAGTAGCCTTGCGCATTTATTGGGGCAAGATCAAATCGTTCTTTAAGCGCAAGAATTCCCGTGATGGTCGCGACAATCGCTTCACGGACCGGAAGTAGTGGAACGTGCCGTACCCGAAAATGCTTCTTATCGGGACCCTGCCGGACGTGTCTATCTGCTGGGCGATCGCGTTCTTAGAAGTGTAACGCGTGCCGGCGCGGCCGACTATGAATTCCTACGTGATGGCGGCCTGTTAGATGAGTTGGCGAGCGATGGACGCTTGATCGGGTGCACAGAGGTCGAGCCCAGCTTACTCGGTGAGGCGCCCGAGGTGCGCTACGTTCTGGAACACCCTAGGTTGTCGTTTGTCTCCTATCCTTATGAGTGGTGCTTTTCAGCCTTAAAGGCGGCGGCACTTTTGCATCTGGACCTGTCGCTGGAATCACTTGAACGCGGCGCGACGCTTTCGGATGCCTCGGCCTACAACGTGCAATTCCAGGGTGCGCGGCCAATCTTTATCGATGTTCTTTCTTTTCGTCGTTACCGGGACGGCGAATATTGGTTCGCGCATAGGCAGTTCTTGGAGCAGTTCTTGAATCCGTTGTTGCTGACCGCGCTGCGGGGCGTGCCCTTCAACGTATGGCTTCGCGGCAGGCTTGAGGGTATCCCGAGCGATGACCTTCGCGCGCTGCTGCCATGGTGGCGTATGTTGGACTGGCGGGTGTCCGCGCATGTCATTTTGCCTGCGCGGTTTCAGCGTTCCGCGGCGAAGATCGGCGATGACCGGGTCGCGCGGATCAAGGCCCGGTCGCTTCCGAAGTCCGCCTTTAGAAGCATGCTCGCCAGCTTGCGGCGCTGGATAGAGGGATTGGAACCTTCCCTGCCGCGGCAGAGCGCGTGGAGCGACTATGCCGAAACCAATGGGTATCGCGCCCTAGAGGCCGAGTCGAAAGCCAATTTTCTGCGCCGTTTCGCGGCTAAAGTGAAGCCACGGTGTCTCTGGGACGTTGGCTGTAACGCCGGCCATTATGCCGAGATCGCGCTGGAGGCCGGCGCGAAGGAAGTCATAGGATTTGATGCAGACCACGGGGCGTTGGAAAAGGCCTTCGCCCGTGCGTCGAAGGGTGGGTTGCGCTTGCTCCCGCTCTATCTGGATGCCGCCGATCCCAGCCCAGGGCAGGGTTGGCGCGGTATCGAGCGCAAGGCTCTCGGCGATCGTCGGAACGCCGACGGGCTTTTGGCCTTGGCCGTCGTCCATCACCTTGCCATTGGCCGAAATTTACCGCTCAAGGATGTCGTCGATTGGCTGATCGGTTTGGCGCCACAGGGCGTGATTGAGTTCGTTGAAAAGGACGATCCTTGCGTGCGGCAGATGCTGCAATTTCGATACGACATTTTTCCAGACTATGGACGCGAGAACTTCCGCGCCGCGGTTCTGGCCCGGGCGGAGATAATCGAAGAACAGGAAATCACGGCGAATCGTCGACTGCTCGTCTGGTATAATCGGCGCGATGATTGATCCGAAAGCCGGCTGGTTCCAGTTTCCCACACCCCGTCTAGGGTAATTAAAGCAATGAACGAAAGAGGAGCGGGGAATAAGGAAAATGTTATCACAAGAAGTGTGATATTGGATTTTGCAGCATTCGTTCTTATTATTTTATCTCATTTCACAAATTATGTGATCTATCTTGGGTATTACCGTATATTTCCGGACGTTGTTATTGTTCTTGCCATTATTTTTTCCATAGCCGTTGCGCTGGCATTTGTTGCACGACTGGGCGGGGCGATCACGCGGGCGATTATATTCGCGATATTGATAGTCCTGGTCCTTGGCGATGTAATTTTTGAGCTTGGCGTTACCGATGGCCGGACCGGGTTGTTCGCGGCCGGCCTGACATTGGTCGTTGCGGTCGTGCTGGCGCTATTCCTGGGCCGCCACACCAGCAAGGTTCTCGCAACTGCCTTTGCCGCAATTCTTGGCGCGACCCTGTTGCAGCCCTACCTTCAGCCCGCGCAATCATCACCAAGCGCCATTGACGCACCGGAGAGCGGTAATTCGGATCTGCCGATTATTCTTCACCTTGTGCTCGACGAGCACATCGGTTTGGCCGGAATGAGTGACCGACTGCCGGGCGGTGAGCGCCTCGCCCAGGACTTGGAGGCGTTTTATTCCGGCAACGGGTTTCGCTTATTTGGCCAAGCTTACAGTCAGTATTTCAATACCCAAATGTCGCTGGCTAGCACCTTGAATTTCGACAGCGATCCAAGGGGTGATGCGTACCTCGAAAAGGGGAGAGGGAAGTGGACCCTACGCGCTAACCGGTATTTTTCGGAGCTGAGGAAACGGGGCTATAAGGCGCGAATCTACCAAACAAATTATATGGATTTCTGCCAAACGACGGAGATCGTCGTCGAGAGCTGTGCGGTCTACAACCCGGACAAATTTGTCCCGGATTCCGTTGCTCAGCTTCCGGCGGTAGAGCGCGTGCTGCTGCTTGCCAATATGTACTATAGCTCCATCGCCACTATCCGATTCTTGAAGTTTGCGGGCGCCTCTCTGAGCGCTCATTTGGGGAGCTATGGCCTGGAACTCCCTGGGCTTGGGTTATGGCACGGCCGCCTGGGTCCGATCGCCGTCTTGCCGACCCTTGAACGTTTGGCCGACGATCTGTCGCGGCCCTTAGGCGGCACACTGTACTTCGCGCATCTCATGATCCCTCACTACCCCTACGTTTTGCGGTCGGACTGCCGTATTCGAACGCCGATCTCTAGCTGGGAACTGAGGTTCCTCCGCGAGGGTCGGAATACGCCGGACTCGCGGCGCGTTCGGTACGCGGCTTATTACGATCAGATCCGATGCACGCTGCGCAAACTGACCACGCTGTTCGACGCGATGAAGGCCGCGGGAAGCTACGAGACGGCAATCATCCTAATCCACGGTGACCATGGCTCGCGCATCGGTCTGATCGACCCGACCGCGGCAAACCTGTCACGCTTGACCCCCGATGATCATATCGACAGCTTCTCGACGCTGTTCGCGGCCAAGGTGCCCGGTCTGGCCCCCGGCCTCGCCCTGGGTATTGACGCCGGCGCCTCGCCAATTTCCGCAATTCTGCCTAATCTCCTCGGCGTTCCCGACGCGCCGCCGCGTTTGTTGGCGCAACCGGAAGCCTGCTTCGCCGTGGACGACGAAACCTGCGTTAAAGCTCCCATCGTGCTCGAAGCGCCGTGACTGGCACGAGCGGGCTATATCGAAACAACAAAGAAGCAGTCCAGGAGGAAGAAATGTTGAAATTTGCAACCTTTTTATTGGTCGCCGCAATGATGACAGGTTGCGCAAGCAAATATAAAACGGACGCATTTGAGGCGCCCGTTGAGAAACTTCAAACAAATGCCACCGCCTATGTGGCGATGGCGAAAGATGGTAGTTACGGCTCCAAGCAATATCCAAACTCTGGCTATCTTCTTTCAATCGCCACAAATGGCGCGATTTCACTTCATCTCAAGCGGGTGGAACAAGCAACTCAGGTGGAGCCCATAGAGGAATCTCTGTCGAGTGCGGAAAAAATGGGGCTTACCTATGTCTTCCAACCGACTATCCTTCATTGGGAGGATCGATCCACCGAATGGTCGGGTAAACCCGATCGAATCACGATCAAGGTCGTCGTTTGGAGTGTTAAGACGAGGACGGAAATCTCCTCCACCGTGCTGCGCGCATCGAGTAAATGGGGAACGTTTGGCGGCGACCATCCACAAGACCTATTGCCCGGGGCTATCACGCCGTTCGTCAACAAGTTGTTCAACTGATGATTAAGAACTCGACAAAATAGGAAAACGTTACGCCAACTTGGAATGAAAACTGAATTCCATTCCGCGCCCCAACTGTATGAAGGAGGACCCTAAAGATGAAACGTATGCTTCTGCTTGCATCAATCCTGCTGCTTCTCGGTGCTTGCAACACGCGGCCCATTTACAACGCCGAAAACGTCACAGTCGTCACCGGCTCCGGTTCGGTGCCTAGCCAGGAGGACGCGCGTCGTGTCATCGTCAAGGCTGCGACCTCTAAGGGTTGGGCGGTTAAGGATATAGATTCAACGCACTTGCAAGTTTCGCACACGGCTCGCGGGCATACAGCTCAGGCTGTGGTTGAGTATTCCACCAACTCTTTCTCGATCACCTATCATGATAGCATCAGGATGAAATACAAAGGCACTACGATACATCGCAAATACAACGGGTGGATCCGCAACTTGGAAGAGAGGATCCAACAGTATTTTGCTGAGATATAGGGTGCCGGGTTCTCATCTCCGGGGAGAAAAGTAGGCTCATGGATTCACCTTGGCCGAGCACGTGGTTGCGAAACCGGATGGCTTTGCCGCTCCACCCGCTGGCCGAGCGTAGCGCCACGGCAAGGACATAGTTCTTACGGAAAGGCCCAACCATAAGGGTCCAATTCTCCTCGTTTCCGTCGGGCGGCGGGAGAAGCCAATCCAGGTCGGGACCCGAAGTATCGAGGCACACGGACGTAAGTGCGTCCCACACGCTGTCGCCGACCGCCTTTATGACACTTTCCTTGAGGACCCAATGCTTCAGGGCGGTGCTTTCGGATCCCTCTGGCCGCGATGAGATTTGCTGATGCTCGGCGAGGGGGAAAAAACGCTCCGCGATCCTCAAGACACGTGCGCCGCGGGACCGTGCCTCGATGTCTATTCCAAGCGCGCAGCATTGCGCGATCGCCAGCACGACTTCTTCGCCGCTATGAGATAGGTTGAAACACAGGCCTTTCACCGCGGGGTGCCGTAGAACGGGCTTTCCCTTGGCTTGGTAGCCGAATTTCAATTCCTCGGGTTTTGCCCCCAAGTGCCGCGCGAGCCCCACGCGCAGCAGGCAGCGACCCAAGAGAAACCGCCGTGCCGCCAGGGGATTGCGCATCGCCTGGTAGCGCACGCGTTCTTCCTGGCAAAGCAGACCCCGACCTTCCTCGCAGAGTTCCTCGACGTGCTTCTTCTCAGGTGGCAGAACCCAAAGGTGGCATTCTTGGGTCGTGGATAGCGCGCCGTCTGAAGCCATTGTGGGACAACCCGGGCTTACTGCCAGCGGCGGAAAACGAGAGAGGTATTTATCCCTCCAAACGCAAACTGGTTGGTCATGACGTATTCGTTCTGCATTGGCCGGCCGCACTCAGTGATATAATCCAGCTCCGCGCAGCGCGGGTCGATGCGCTCCAGGTTGATCGTCGGGGCGTACCAATCACTGTTCAGCATTTCAACGGTGACCCAAGCCTCAATGCTGCCGCACGCTCCCAAGGTATGCCCGATGTAGCTTTTTAGGGAGCTGATCGGAACCGGCCTGGCATAGATGCTCAAGGTGGCCTGCGATTCGGCAATATCCCCGAGTTCGGTCGCGGTTCCATGGGCGTTCACATAGCCCACCTCCTGGGCGGGCAGCCCGGCATCCTCGAGCGCCAGCCGCATGGCCATGGCCATGCTCTCCGCGGCCGGTTGGGTCAGGTGTCTGCCGTCGGTCGTCGTCGCGAAGCCAACGATCTCGGCATGAATTTTTGCGCCGCGGGCACGCGCGTGATCCAAATCCTCGATGACCAAAGTGGCAGCGCCTTCGCCGACAGTCATACCGTCGCGGGAGGCGTCGAAGGGCCTGGGCGTCTTCTCCGGTTCGTCGTTGCGCGTGCTGGTCGCGAACAACGTGTCGAAGACCGCGGTTTGCGAGGGACACAGCTCCTCCGCGCCACCGGCGATCATGACCGTCTGCTGTCCCTGGCGAACGGATTCGTAAGCCATCCCAATCGCCAAGCTTCCCGAGGTGCAGGCGCTGGAGGTTGGGATCAAACGACCGCGGGTGCCAAAGAACACCGATACGTTGACCGCCGTCGTATGGGGCATCATCTGAATGTACGTGTTGGCTTTGACCGAGTCGGTATTTTCGCTGACCAGCAACCGTGCCATGTCGCTCAACGCCGGGGTCGAACCCGAAGACGAGCCGTAGGCGACGCCGGTTCGACCGCTCGTTAGGATCGGATCGTCGAGGAGACCGGCAGCCTCCAGCGCCATTTCGCTGCTCCGGGTCGCGAGCTGGGCGACGCGCCCCATTCCCCGCGTTCGCTTTCGCGTGTAGTGCGCCGGCAACTCGAACGGCGGCAGCGGGGCGGCGAGACGGGAATTAAGGCCGGAGAAGATTTCCCACTCCGGGATGTAGCGTATCTTGTTCTGGTAACCGTGCAGCCCTTGCTCGATCTCCGGCCAGCTATGCCCGATGGGGGACAAACCACTCATGCCGGTGATAACGACGCGGTGCATCAGAGCATCCCCCCGTTTACCGATACGACTTGCCGCGTGATGTAGGCGGCACCGGCCGAAAATAGATAGGCGACAAGGCTGGCCACTTCTTCCGGCCGTCCCAAGCGCCGCGCGGGTATCATGTTCATGATCTGGCTGGAATCCAGTTCCTCGGTCATTTCGGTCTCTATCAATCCGGGCGCCACGCAGTTGACCGTAATCCGGCGTTTCGCCAGTTCGACCGCCAAGGCTTTCGATGCGGCGATCAACCCGCCCTTGGAGGCGCTGTAATTGACCTGCCCGCGGTTGCCGATGAGGCCTGCGACCGACGAGAGAACAACAATGCGCCCGCCCTGTTTGGCACGCACCATCGGCATAATGACCGGATGCAGGACATTGTAAAATCCGTCCAGGTTGGTACGGAGCACGTCATCCCAGTCGGAATCGGTTAGCGCCGGAAAGGCATTGTCGCGATGTATGCCAGCATTGCAGACAACACCATAGTAGGCCCCCTTGGCCTCGATGTCCCGCGCCAAGGCCTCGGCGGTGGCGCGCCGGTCGGCCACGTCGAAGCACATCAGGCTAGCCTCGACCCCGATGTCGCCGACCTCCTTCAGCACGGATTTCGCAGCCATTTCTTGGGTGCGGTAATGCACGATGATGTCGAAGCCGGCCTGTGCCAGGGCGAGGGCAATGTGCTTACCGATTCCGCGGCTTGCCCCGGTAACCAAGACACGCCCAGCCATCATGCACGCTCCCGCATAAATGCGATCGGGTCCTCGGGACAGAATACGTTCAAGCGGGCCTCCGCCAATTGTTGGTTGCTTTCATGGTAACAAATTTGACAGTCGAATACCGCCATATTGCCGTCCCGCCATTCTTCATGGCCGGAGATTTTCAATAGGCTTCCCAACGGAAAATAGGCCGTCACCGCCCGATATCGGCGCGCGCCGAGAAGAAACGCCAAACGAATATCCGTGCCGGCCTGCTTCGTGCATATTCCGGCGTAAAGAGCAACCGTCTGCGCCATATACTCTATTCCAACCCAAGCAGGCACGCCCAATCCAGATTGGTAGAAAAGGCTATCTTCGCCAACACGAACGGCGGCTGTGACCCAGCCTTCACCCGCATCCAGGACTTCATCGATCAGGATCATCGGACCGCTGTGCGGGAGAAGCTCTTCCAGGGTGTAAGCTGGTTTCATTACCCTGATTTTCCAATGACTAAGGATACGTTGCTGCCGCCAAAGCCGAAGGCGTTTGCGAGAAAAATAGCCGATGCCGTGGGGGCAAGATACGCGCCGCGTTCCACCAAACAATCCGCGAGTAATCCGTCCTCCGCTTGACCATCCCAAACATGAGGCGGCAGAAGTCGCTTCTTGTTCATGCTGCTCGCCGCAAGCCAACAGTGAGCGGCCCCCATGGCGCCTGCTGCACCCAGGGTGTGGCCGATCTGGGCCTTGGAGGAGCTGCACGGCGTGGCGGCACCGAAAACCTGTTGGACGACCTTGCTCTCCACCTCGTCGTTGTGACGGGTGCCGGTCCCGTGCAAGTGAACATAGTCGATGCTGTTCGAGGTTATTCCGGCATCCGCGAGCGCGTCGCGAACTGCGCGTCCGATGCCGTGTCCCGCGGGTTCGGGTGCCGTCATGCTATAAGCGTCCGAGGAGGCGCCAACGCCATACAGAGCAATCTCCGAGGCTTCGCGTTGCACCAGAAAAATCGCGGCTCCTTCGCCGATCATGATTCCATCTCGATTGCGGCTGAATGGATTGCAAATTCCCGCCGACAAGGCGGAGAGTGCTTGAAACCCGTTCGTCGTCAGTTGGCAGATACTGTCCGCACCGCCGGCCAGGACGGCGTCCGCGATACCGGTTTGCAGCAGCCGCCGGGCGGCGGCAAGCGCGTGGGCGCCGGAGCTACAGGCGGTCGAGATGGTATAAGCCGGGGCGGTAACGCCAAGGTACCGGGCCAGCGCCTCTCCGGCACTCCCTATTTCCTGCATACGCACATCGAAACCGTCAGGTAGGCGGCCGTGGTCTTTGGCATAGGCAACGGCTTCCTCGCCGTGCGCGATTCCCGACGTACTAGTGCCCATTACGACCGCAACTCGGTGCGCGCCATAGCGGGAAATTGCCGCATCCACCTGAGGCCGTATTTCTTCGAGCGCGAGAATACTTAGCCCAAGATTGCGGCTGGCGTAGGCGGCCAGTTGCTCGGGTGGCTCAGGGAGTAGGGCGTCAACCTGCGCGACGAAGAGAGGGGCGCCGTCGACGAGCAGATCGCACCGCTGCACGATGCCTGGTTGTCTTCCGGCCAGGAGGTTATCGCACACCTCCTCTTTACCATGGCCAAGAGAACTGACGATACCCAGCGCGGAAAGATATACGGGCGCCGTGGTCGTCACGAATTCTTCCCCGGTTCAAGTGTGTCGATCAGAAGACGATAGGGGCGATCGAAGTGATCGATGGAGATATCGCCGGGTGCCAGAAAGCCGTCGAGATAGCGAACCTCCATCACGAGTTCGCCCCTAGGCCCGAATACACGTCGAACGCTATTCTTCGGCTCGTCTTCGAGCCGCATGCGCTGCATGGATAGTGCTCGTCCCAGGCGCTCACCCGGCCAATAGGTTACCTGTAGATCGAAAAGCATCCAACTCGGATCGATACCATCCAGCTCGCCGGCATAGGCGTCTACGACAATTTTGTCGCCTTCCTGCCGGAGAACGAAAAGAGTCGCCCCAAGATGAGAGAGCGCGGCGATGACTAGCTTATTGCCCTCGATCTCGATTTCGAAGCGCATCGATCGAGTCTGATCGCCGTAGGTGCCGGTGACAATCTGGCTAAGAGAGAGGCTCTGTCCCAAGCTTTCAGGTGGCAGGTCAAGATTCGGGGCGTGGCCCGCTCCCTCGATCGCGGGAGATAGGGCGGCACAGCCAAACATCACAGACGCTATGACGCAAAACGCCAACCCTTGAATGCGTCGCACGATGCGGCCTCCCACGCCGCTAGTCCGAGTTTCGTGGCAGCCGGGCGCCGGCCATGGGTGACAGCAGGAAAGCAACACAGATCCCTATCAAGATCGTCAGTCCAAAGTCGCTGATTGCCGCGGTGCGCGAGAAGGCGAGGAGGCCGAAGGCAAGAAGCGTCGTCAATGCCGACATGGCGATCGCCAAAAACGTCGAGGCATGGACCAAGCCGGTCTCGCGAAAGAACAAGCCGTAATCGACGCCGATACCTAACACCAGCAACAAGGCCATGATGTTGAAAAGGCTAATAGAGTGGCCCAACAGACCAAGGACGCCCAGGCTGGCAAATGCGGCCAGAACCGGGGGTGTGATGACGGCCAATCCGCCGAGTACGCCATAGCGAATGACAAGTAGAAGCGCCACAAGCAGGTAAGAAATAAAGGCCAGCCAGCCGGTTTCCCGCCGGTAGTCCGAGAAAAGATCGGAGATTTCTCCGGCGGGATCGATGAAATGAATCTCGGGATTCGACGCCGCCACCGCCTTCAAAGCGGGCAGATCGAATACTCCGCGTAACCCAACCACGCCGACGACGCCTCTTTCAGTCTGTCCGAGCCAAAGGTGCCGATAGGGCTCGGAAACCGGATGCGCCAACCAGGCCTCAAGACCAACGGGGGGTGTTTCCAGTGCTGCCGCATACGCGCTGGCATAGGCCTCGCGCAGGTTATCGGGAAGTCCGACTCGCTGTGCCACTCTGGCCAGCAGCCCGTCCTCATCGAGGATCAGAGGAGCGAGCAACTTGCGATCTTCCTCCTGCCGGGCGGCGGAGGGTAGGAAGTCCGAGATTGCCGCATGGCCTTCGACCTGCCCGGTTTCCTCAAGCTCGCGCAGACGCGCGGTCAAGCGTTCCTCATGCTCCAGAAATTCCGCCGTTGTCCGTCCCTCTACCAGGAAGAACTGACTGGCCAGGTTCCGGCCAATGAGCGCGCGCGTTCGATCGACTTCCGCGACAACCTCGGGATCGAGCGTTTGCAGCAGTCGGATGTCATCCTCGGCGGCAAGCCTCAAGAAGCCCACGGAAACCAATGCCAATAGCACGGCCAGCCCCGCCTTCACGGGCCAGCTCCACCGGCGTTGCCAAAGCCCGATATAGGTGCTGGTCCAGGCCAGTGGGCGTTGAACCGTGGGGCTCTTAAGTCGCTGCGTACAGACCGGATACCAGCAAAGGACGCAGCCATAGGCGACGGCCAGCCCGGCGCTGGAGAAGACCGCCATCTCCCGCATCCCTGGGAAAGGGCTGATCACAAGCCCGGAGAATCCAATGATGCTGGTCACCAGGCCCAGGGTTATTCCGGGGAAAATGTGGGCAACGGTAAGTTTTGGCGACCAATTCCCCGGTGAGCGGAATCGATCGCAGAAGAAGTGCAGAGAATAGTCGACCGAGATGCCAACCAGACTGGAGCCAAACACCAGGGTCATAAGGTGCACCTGCCCGAACAACGCAATGCAGGCGGCGAATCCACCCAGGCAGCCACACAGGATCGAAATCGTGCTCAAGCCGAAAGGCAGCCACGATCGGAACACAACCAGTAACAGGGTGAAGACTCCGAGTAGGGAGCCGAGTCCGACGCTGGAGATTTCGGTGAAGGCTTGCGCCGTTCCGGCGATGGCGTGCGCCAGGACGCCGGCCATCAGTATCTGCGCGCCATTGAATTTCTCGGGTAGCTCACGCCTAACCTGTTCCAGTATCGGAACCAGCCGTTCCTGAACCGAAAAGGAAAAGGGGGTTTCCGCCAGTTCGCCGGTCATGACCACGAAAACTTTTCCCTGCGCTCTGAGCGTGAGGTACCCGTTTTCCGGCTGAAGCCGGCCCGCGGCTTCGCTGGTACGGGCGTCCAGATAGCTCGGCAGCAGAAGCAACGGATCCTTGGCCACCATCTCCGAACTGAGGGACGACCCGGGGCCGAAGTAGCGCTTGAGGATATCGCGTTCGAAGGCGGCAGTATCCCCGGCTTCCAAGGTAGTCCGCGCTTTGTGGTCAAGGAGTTGGAAGCGCATCGGGAAATAGAAGGCGCCAGCCTCCCAAACCATGTCGCGGTCGTAGCGCAGCCGCAGAGCGCGGAACTGATTCGATTCCCGGAGCTGTTCACCGAGATAGTCTGCCGCCAACCTTGCGTCTTCAAACCGATCCGATTCGACGACGAGAACCACGTTACGTTCGAAGCGCTTCTTGACCCGCCCAACGGCTTCGGTAATTACCGGGTCACGCTGTGCTCCGGGCAGAAGGTCCGTCAGGTTGGCGTTGACCATCGGCCCGGCATTCGCCGTCAGTATCAACCACCCGGCAAGCGCGGCCAAAAACAGAAACCAAAGAAAGGCGGGCGCCCTACCGCGCAAAATAGGTCTTCTCGGTATCGTCGAGTCTACAGCCGTCGACTCGCGGATTGCGGAGCCGGATCAAGGTTTGATCGCCCCGGGCTTCAAGAATCGAAATCTCTTCAACATGGCGCCCACCGGCGACCCGCACGTCGCTAATGACCGTCGCCAGGATTTCATCCTTGGGGATCAGAGTCAGGCGCCAGGTGCCCGCTGCTTGGGTCGCGGACAGATCGAAGGTGTCTTGCAAAACTTCGAATTGGCCCCTGAACATGGCGAGGAAGACTCTCGACAGAGCTCGGAATATGGGGACCTTGCCGGCACTCGATTTGTGCGCATTGCCGTCCTCATCCCATCGTATCAATTCGTCACTTCTGACCAAAATCTGCGCTGGATAGGGGGTCAGGACCTGCCAGAGCACGCCTTGCCCGGCGACAAAGATAAGCTTGCCCGACGACAACAAGGGGCGAGCCAGCGCCTGGAGGTGTTTTTCTTGTTCGAAATCGCTGCACAGCATGTCGCCGTGAACGAGTTGCCCGGAGATATCGGACAGCGTCGTCTTTTGTTCGTCCAGGGCCTGCGCCGCGCCGGATGTCGTGCCAAGGACGACGGCCAGTACGAGCGCCAGCCTACTCACGCCTCCAACCCCAGTTTCTCGTAAAGCACAGGCGGGGACCCGAGCAACATCTCGCCCGTGCGCTGATCGACGGCGACTTGGATTGTATGGCCTTTTGTCAGTCTCGTTCCACTTACGGCATCGCGTATCAAATAGTCGATTTTCAAACGCAGATCATATTCCGCCAAGCTTGCGACGACCTCGACTTCCTGCCCGAAGTGGGCGGGTTTAGCATAGCGGATCCTGAGGTCGATGACCGGCCAGGAATAGCCCGACTCTTTCATTTCTCTGTAGTTGTAATTCACTTTGTCCAATAGGGCGCCGCGCGCAATCTCGAAATATTTCACGTAGTGACCGTGCCAGGCGACGGCCATGAGATCGACGTCGTAAAAAGGTATTTGGATGGTCACGCTGGCGCTTGGCAGCTGCATGCGATCACCGGTCATAAAGCGACCAGTGCTGGTCTTGTATGAGAGCAACGAACTTGCGTAGCTCCGGCTCCAGGGCGCGGTCTTCTTCCAGGAAGGCGAATTCGCTTTTAACCGATTCGACGAAAAGCTCGGCTTCTTTGGTGCCGATACTTTGGTGGCGTAGGGTAACGGCTTGGACCGTCGCCAAGGTGTGGGCGGCGGCCACTTGTTCGCTCAGCTCCAGGATTCGCACACAATCGCGCGCCGCGATGGTGCCCATGCTAACCTTGTCCTGGTTGTGGCATTCCGTCGAGCGGGAGAAAACGCTCGCCGGCATGGTCAACTTCAAGGCTTCCGCGGTCCAAGCGCTGACCGCGATTTGCACTGCCTTGAATCCGTGGTTGATCTCCGCCCGCTCGCCCGATGCGCCGGACAGGTTGGCAGGCAGGCCGTGATTGAATTTGACGTCCACCAACAAGGCAAGCTGGCGGTCCATGAGGTCGGCCAGATTGGCGGCGGCGATCTTAAGGCTGTCCATCGCAAAGGCGATATGGCCGCCATAAAAATGACCGCCGTGCAGCACCTGTTCCTCTACTGCATCGATCACCGGGTTGTCGTTGGTGCTATTGAGTTCGATTTCGAGAAACTGCGCCATCCAAGGCAAGCAGTCACGCAGGACGCCGATCACATGCGGCGCGCAGCGTATGGAATAGCGGTCCTGCAATCGGTTGGCGTTGTTCGGCGCGTCACCGCCGCCAATGTCGTTGCGGATCCAAGCCGCAACGTCGTTCTGTCCGGGATGCGGTTTAACCTTGAAGAGGCGCTTGTCGAAATGATGCGGGTTGCCCTGGAGTGCTACGCTCGCGAGCGCGGTCAGCCGAGCACAAAGGCGCGACAGGTAGTCCGCCCGGCGATAGCATTCACAGGCCAGCGCCGTCATCACGGCGGTCCCGTTCATGATCGCCAAGCCCTCCTTGGGACGTAGCGTGAGGGGTTGCAGATCGACTTTATGGTGGAAGTCTTGCGCTGACATTTGCTCGGTGCCATAGAGAACCTCGCGCTCGCCGACCAGCATTGCCGCCAGATAGGACAGAGGCGTGAGATCGCCGCTTGCGCCGACCGAACCCTCCTCGGGAATCAGCGGAACCGCATCCAGATTGAGAAACTCGACTAAGCGGGTGAGCAGTTCCCAACTGACGCCAGAGTAGCCCTTGGCCAGGGAGGCCAATCGGGTAACGATCACCGCCCGCGCCATCTCGTGGGATAGGTGGTTGCCCATCCCGCAGCCGTGAAATCGCAACAAATGCAGCGGGAGTGTCGGGACCAGGTCTCGGGGGATAACGACGTTGCAAGAATCCCCGTACCCGGTGGTCACGCCGTAAATCGTGCCGTCTCTTTCGAGCAGTTTGTCCAGGAACGCGGGGCCCGCCTCGATGAGGGCCCGATAGTCTGGGTGCTGGTCGAGGATCACGGGCGCGCGTTCATGCGCGATCTTCATGACATCCTGAATGCGCAGAGGTTCGAGGCCGATGGTGACCTTTGACGGCGCGGCGGCATCACCGCGAAGGCCAGGGGGTATGGACAAGAAATCTGATCCCTAGATTGAGCATTTTTCTGGGGAAGCCCGGTCGGGCTCCCGATCCGGCGAATTTGGGCTGGCTTGCCCCCAAAAGTCAAAAAAATTGAACCACTGGTAGGGATCGCTCACGCAGTAGTGCTGCAATCTTTCCACGTAGCGTGACATCCAGAAACCGAGTGCCTTGGCGCGCTCGCGGCGCGGCATCTTGATCCCCTCGGCCAAGGATTCGAAGATGATGTGATAGCGGTGCCGGCGCTTTAGACAAAAGATCAGCAAAACCGGACATTGAAGCAATGCGGCCAGAATGAAGGGCCCTTGAGGAAAGGGGGCGGGACGGCCCAGGAACGGCAGCCAGGTGATCCGCGAGGATTGTCCGACTGGTATCCGGTCGCCGACGATAACCACGAACTCTCCATGATCAACCTTCTCGCGCAGCATCACCGCGATTTCCAACCCCACCTCCGTAACCTGAATGAGAGATAGCATGGCGTGAGGATTGATTTTCCGCATCAAGCGATTGAAGTTCCCCGAATGCTTTGTGTGGACCAGGACATTAATTTTGAGATCGCGATAGAGGCTACCCAAGGCGCGGCAAACCTCCATATTTCCGAGGTGGGAGGCGATCAGAACGCCACCTTGGCCGGAGGCGTGTAGAGCCTCGAACGCCTCCCGGTTGACATAGTCGACGTCCGCCAACCCGATATCCCCGCGCCAAGCTGCCAGCTTGTCCAGGATCGCCTCACCGAAGGTCAAGAAGTGCCGAAACGACTGCCGCCATCCGGGCGCGGGTGACGGCGCCGAGATGGCCTTAGCGTGCTGTTGAGCGCGTGACAGGAACGCCTGGGATGCGCGGCGCGCGGCGGGATTGGCGAGGAAGAAATAGATCATCACCGGATATAGAAAGATCGAGAATCCGGCCCTGCCAAACAGATTATAGACAAAGAACATGGTCCTCAGACCCAGATAGACCCCGCGTTCCTCGATGGCATACCAAAGGTTGCTGCTCCTGTTGCCACTAGCCACTGGCATCAAGGCGTCCCAAGACGAGAGCTTTCGCTTCTGTTCGCCAATCGCCCCGCTCTTGCGCGGCGCAGAAGAAGGCTTGGTGCCCGCACAAACATTCCGAAAACGAGGCGAACATGCATGCAGGTGATCAGCCAGTTGTCCTCCCAGAGGCGGAAATGCGACTGACCGTCCTTCGGGTAGACGACACGGGTGGGACGCGTGATGATCGGCACACCTTCCCAGCAGAGCCGAACCAAAACCTCGGGATCGAAGTCCATTCGCCGGCCCAGGCGCACGCGCCGCGACAAAGGGACCACGACATTCAGGGGATAGACCCTGAAGCCGCACATCGAATCCTTGATCTCGAATGATAGCGTCTCGATCCACACCCAGACATGGGTCAGGTAACGCGCGAAGCGCCGCCCTTTCGGAACGCTTGTGTCATAGAGCGGCTTTCCCGTAACCATCGCCTCCGGGTGCTGCTGCGATATCGACACGAAACTCGGGATGTCGCCGACGTCATGTTGCCCATCGGCATCGATCTGTAATGCGTGACTAAAACCACGATCCTGCGCTTCGCGAAGCCCGGAAAGAACGGCGCCACCCTTGCCAAGGTTTTTGCTGTGTTCGACCAGATGAACCCAGGCGAAAGACTTGGCTAGGTCCTTCAATATGTCGCGACAATCGCTGTCGCTGGCATCGTTTACCAGGATGGTTTGTAGTCCGAGGGGGGCAACTTCTTGGATCAGCGCCTTGACGCCCGCGCCATGATTATAGACCGGCACTACGATACAGGCCCGGAATGTCATGGAGCGGCCTCGAACAAGACCCGGCCGCTGGAGAGATCTTTGCCGGCTCTGGTAAAATGGAACCCCAGCCGATTGCGGTCGCGGTCGTAACGCAGAGCAAGCTCGATCTCCTGACCGGCCTTTATGAGGTTGTGAAACTTCAGGGCCTCGATTCGCTGGAACGTGCCATCGATCACGAATTGCCGGCGGGCGAAGGCGATTGCCCAATCGATCTGCACGACACCGGCCAGAATCGGTTCCTGGTCGAAA
>Ga0209633_10000452_pt1 | contig 47923 bp, 38 predicted proteins | sample Cruoilmetagenom1_FD_187290 | JGI IMG/M metagenome (GOLD analysis project Ga0209633, IMG submission 187290) | Oil polluted marine microbial communities from Coal Oil Point, Santa Barbara, California, USA - Sample 1 (SPAdes) (version 2) | ecosystem: Environmental > Aquatic > Marine > Oil seeps ... | reverse complement strand
TATCGAGTATATCAGTAGCTTCAGGGCATTGGGCAAAATGTAAAGAGCATAATAAAGTGAAGAATAATATTACTAATTTCATGAGTACATCTCCTTAATTATTATTAATTACGTTTGTTAACCCCAAACCCATAATTCTTTTTTTTCGAGCACCTCCATATCTTATTTTAGTCATTCTAACATACTAAATATTTAGATTTAAACAAATATATTAAAGTATATATAATAATACTTTGTATATTATTTACACTTTCCATCGATAAAGATCGTTGCAAATTAAATAAATTCGATTAGGTTAATAATTAAATTATTTTACTAAAATGATCATTGAGTTATTTAAAAATAAAAATGGCTGATTATAAATAATAATCAGCCATTTAAAGTGGGCCCGGAGGGATTTGAACCCCCGACCCTCTGATTATGAGTCAGATGCTCTAACCAACTGAGCTACAGGCCCTAAAAAAGAGATTCAAAAATAATACATTGATTTTTTGAATGCAATATAAATATCTTATTTCATTTTAATAATTTTCGTATATAATTAAAAATTAGAGTATATTCTCAGTCTACATTTAAAATAATCGGATATTATATGGATGAAAAGCATAGTTCCTCCTTCAAACCCTATATTTCTGCTTCAGATTTTATCCCAGAGTTTACCCCAAAAGCCATAATACTTGGTGCAATATTCGGAATCATATTTGGTGCGGCCACTGTTTATCTTGGCCTTAAAGTCGGGTTAACCGTTAGCGCCTCAATCCCAATTGCTGTTTTATCAATTTCAATTATTAAGAAGTTTGGTAAGGCAACAATTCTTGAAAATAATATGGTACAGACAATTGGATCAGCAGGGGAATCTGTAGCGGCCGGTGTGGTATTTACTATTCCGGCATTACTCTTTTTACCGGGCGGGGGAGAATATTTTAAATATTTTCAAATTTTTGTGCTTGCTCTTGCTGGCGGTATTTTAGGTGTTCTTTTTATGATACCGCTTAGACGTTCCATTATAGTTAAGGAACATGGTAAATTACCATTTCCTGAAGGTACTGCATGTGCAGATGTCCTTGTAGCAGGTGAAAAAGGTGGCAAATTAGCTCAAAAAGTATTTTACGGTTTGGGCATAGCTTTTGCGTATAAAACACTAATGTCGTTATTTGGTTTATGGAAGGATGTTCCCCGTTATGTATTTGGAAGAACTTCGGCATTGCCTAATGCAACGGTTATGGGCGAAATTACACCCGAATTATTAGGTGTCGGATATATAATTGGACCAAGAATAGCCGGTATAATGGTAGCTGGAGGTGTTTTATCATGGCTAGTTCTTATTCCATTAATAACCTTACTCGGAGATAATTTATCTTCAGTTTTTGCTCCTGCAACTAAATTAATTTCAGAAATGTCTGCTAATGAAATTTGGAGTAATTATATAAGATATATTGGAGCCGGAGCCGTAACATTTGGGGGAGTTGTAACATTAATTAGATCTTTTCCAACAATAATTAACGCATTTAAAGATTCATTTAAAGACTTAAACGAAAATAAATCAAATAGTTCTGTTGAAAAAAGTAGAACAGAGAAAGATATTCCCTTAGTTTTTGTATTAGTGGGAAGTGTTATATTAGTTATTTTAATGGCTCTTATTCCTTCCATACCAACAAATCTACTTTCTTCAGTAATGATAGTAGTTTTTGGATTTTTCTTTGTAACAGTATCTTCAAGAATTGTAGGTTTAATTGGATCATCATCAAACCCTATCTCCGGGATGACTATTGCTACTTTAATGGCAACTGCATTAATTTTTGTTGCTGTTGGCTGGACAGGTGAATTTTACCAACCGATTGTTTTGGTTGTAGGTTCAATAGTTTGTATCGCCTCGGCAAATGCCGGTGCAACATCTCAAGATTTAAAAACCGGTTATATTGTTGGTGCCACTCCAATTAGACAGCAGATCGGATTATTAATTGGTGTTTTAGCTTCTGTTGTTGTAATTGGTTTTACAATTATAATGCTCAATGATATTTTGGTGATAGGATCGGATCAATTGCCGGCTCCTCAGGCTACTTTGATGGCTACGGTAATAAAAGGACTATTAAGTCAAAATCTTCCATGGGGTTTGGTTATTGTTGGAATGGGCATTGCCGCAGTGATGGAATTGAGTGGTGTAAGATCCTTACCGTTTGCAGTGGGAGCATATTTGCCGTTATCGGTTACAAGTCCAATATTTATGGGGGGCCTTGTTAAACTGTTAGTTGATAAAATAAGAAAAACCGGTGACTCAGAATCGGAAATTGGTCCGGGAGCACTATTAAGTTCAGGGTTAATTGCGGGGGGAGCGCTAACCGGAATTCTTATTGCATCTCTAAAAGGGTGGATATGGGAAACGAATTTAGAAGGAGTAGAAATTTCAATAGCCGATAAATTAAATACCGGGCTTGGAGAAAGTATGGGAGTTTCAGGAGATATAGTTTCCCTGGTTCTATTTTTAGGAATGGCATCGGTTTTATTTTATGTTGCTTTAGGTAAGAAGAATAAAAATTAATTAACTAATTAAATCTGGAATAATAATGACAGAAAATGTGATGAAACAGCAACCATCTCCAGTTTACAGGTGGACGGTATTAATTTTTGTGAGTCTTGCAATGTTCGGAAATTACTATATCTATGATAGTATTGCTCCAATTGCAGATATGTTAAAATCAGAACTAGGATTCTCCGATGTAAATATTGGATCGCTTAATTCTATTTATAGTTTTGCTGCAGTTTTTATTTTAATTATTAGTGGACCTATCATTGATAGATTGGGCGTTAAAATATCCATAATGGTATTTGCTACTATTTGTTCAATTGCTGCTTTAGTTACAGCCATTAGCACTGACCTTTATGTAATGTTATTCAGTAGATTATTATTAGGGATTGGTGCGGAGCCATTAATAGTTGCCATTACCACGGCATTGGCAAAATGGTTTAAGGGTAAGGAACTTGGTTTTGCATTTGGTATAAATTTAACAATTGCTCGCCTTGGTTCTTTTGCAGCTGATTGGTCACCAACCTGGGGAAGTAGTTTTTATAATAATTGGAGTGATCCGTTATACGTAGCATTCATTATTGGCTTAACGTGTGTTGTTGGCGGTTTAATTTATTGGATAATGGAAAGTTTTGCAGAAAAGAGATATTCATTAGGCGAAGCTAGTGAAACGGATAAATTTGTTTTTTCCGACCTATTTAAATTTGATAAATCGTTTTGGTATATAGTTATTCTTTGCGTTACATTTTATTCGGCTGTATTTCCCTTCAGAACATTTGCAATTAAATTTTACCAAGAAGCACATGGCGCAACAAGAGAGCTTGCAGGACAATTAAACAGTGCTTTGATTTTTGCTTCAATGATTGCAACACCTTTATTTGGATTATTAGCAGATAAAATAGGAAAAAGGGCGACAATGATGATGATCGGTTCGGTCCTTATTTTACCGGTTTATTTAATGCTGGTCTATTCCGGGATTACATTGTATGTCCCAATCATAATGTTAGGAATTGCATTTTCTTTAATTCCCGCAATTATGTGGCCTTCGGTTGCATATTTAGTAAAACAAAATAGGCTCGGAACAGCTTATTCGATTATGACATTAATTCAGCAAATTGGTGTTTTTGCATTTAATTATTTGCTTGGCTGGTCAAATGATATTTCCGGTGCATCGGCAGATAATCCAGAAGGATATGCAATGGGAATGTGGATACTTTCTGTTTTAGGTATAGTCGGTTTTGTTTTCGCATATTTACTTAGAAAAAATGAACTAGGTGAAAATGGTCATGGATTAGAAACTGGCAGCGCAAATTGACATGGAAAATATTGAAAACATATACCCATTCCGTAATTGCGAGCATGAAAGCAATAACGAGTTAATCACGGTTTTATTTAAAAAAGAAAAATTAACTTTTATTGAAAAAACTTTTTTTAAGAAACAAAGCAGTGAACCTTACAAAATTGATTTAGATGAAGTTGGTAGTTTTATCTGGCTGCAGTGCGACGGCAAAAAAAATATTGGAGAAATTACCAAACTCACTGAAGATGAATTTATCGATAAAGTTTCACCAGCTAAAGAAAGAGTTGAACTATTTTTTAGTCAGATGCATAAAAACAAGTTAGTGTCATTATATGAGAAAAAAGAAAAATAAAAATTCGGAGATACTTTATGGCTTTAACAAAATTAGATAAGGCTTCAAGAATAGCAATTAAAGACTGTATGGGGGCCAAAAAGAAAGAAAAAATATTGGTTGTTACCGATGAGAATAAAAATGAAATAGGGCAATCACTCTACCAAAATGCACTTGATTTAGGGCATGAAGCGTTTTTATTAGAAATGAAATCAAGAGAATATAATGGTGAAGAGCCACCTGAATTTGTTGCTGAAGCAATGAAAATGGCTGATGTAATTTTATGCCCGACCACAAAATCATTAACACATACTGATGCAAGAAGAAATGCTTCAGCTCTTGGAAAAAGAATTGCAACTTTTCCGGGAATTACTAAAGATGTAATGATAAGGGGGCTTAACGCAGATTACAAAAAAATTGCGGCTCTTACTTTAAAATTAACAAAAATGATGGATAAAACTAAAAATATTCACGTTACAGCTCCAAATGGAACTGATATAACAATGAATATAGAAGGCAGAAAAACAATTCCAAGTAAGGGATTATTCCATAAAAAAGGGGAAAGCGGTAATTTACCTACCGGCGAAGCTTTTGCTGCCCCGGTTGAAGGAAAATCTGAAGGTGTATTTGTAGCAGATGGCTCTTTTGCTGTAATTGGGATGCTAAAAACCCCGATTAAGATTAAGGTTGAAAAAGGATTGGCAACAGAAATTTCCGGTGGAAAAGAAGCAAAACAATTAATAAAAATGTTGGAGCCATTTGGGAAAAAGGGAAGAAATATTGCCGAAATTGGCATTGGGACTAATGATTCAGTTAAATTAAGTGGAATGCTCCTTGAAGATGAAAAAAAGATGGGAACAGTCCATATTGCTCTTGGCGATAATAAATCCATGGGTGGAAAAATAAATGTTCCTATTCATGTAGATGGCGTTATTTTAAAGCCTACTGTATATTTTGATGATAAATTGATAATGAAAAACGGAAAATTATTAGTCAGTGTTTAAAAAAATGTTATAGTAGAGACCTCTGAAAAAAAAAATTTTAGTTTACAAAGTCATTCTTGATGCCTTAGACATGTTAGATCAAAGGGAGAAATCTTTGTTTTTAGCTTATATTAAAAAAATCTCACGTTGCTCAGCTCCTCAGAATGACGTGTGTTTTTAATTTTTCAGAGGTTTATAGCAATTTACAGGGAAGTTGTATTTATTATTCAATTTCCCTTTATATTACAATAAAACAGTCAATATTGTTAACGGACATCATATCTTAAAAGAAAGTATCTTAAAAGATTAAAATACCCGAAATCTTAATAAAATCTCGTTTTAAGTCATTTATTTACAAAAATGTTCAATATTTTTGAAATTCCAACTAAAAATGCTTAAATTTGCGGTCTTGTAAAAATGAGGTAAACTTGAAAATACTAAAAGAACTTAATGATCAGCAGCGTGAAGCGGTTGAATTTAACACTGCCCCAAATATGATAGTAGCTGGTGCGGGCTCCGGCAAAACAAGAGTTTTAACATATAAAATTGCTTATTTAATAGATCAAGGTTTAGATGCAGGAGCCATTCTTGCATTAACATTTACTAATAAAGCAGCAAAAGAGATGAAGGAAAGAGTTATTCAGCTGGTTGGTAAAAAGGCCGGACAGATTTGGATGGGCACTTTTCATTCTATTTTTGCAAGAATTTTGCGTACTGAAGCTACAAAATTAGGATATGAAACTAATTTTTCAATTTATGATAGAGAAGACTCAGTATCTTTAGTTGGAAGTTGTTTACAGGGATTAAATATTTCAATAGATAGTTTGAATTCATCTTCAATTCAAAGCAGAATCAGCTATTTAAAAAACCAAATGATTTCTCCTGAAGAATTTGGAAAACATATTGCTTCTAACCTTATTGAAAGAAAAATAGCTGAAGTTTATTTAGAATATAACAAAAGATTAAAAGAAAATAATGCCATGGATTTTGATGATTTACTGTTAAAACCTATCGAATTGTTTAATAATCATCAACGAATTCTTTCTAAATATAGAGCACAGTTTAAATATATTCTTGTTGATGAATATCAAGATACCAACAAAGCCCAATATGAACTTCTTAAACTGTTAACCACTTCTAGAATTAAAATTTGTGTAGTTGGTGATGATGCTCAAAGTATTTACGGTTGGAGGGGAGCTGAAATAAAGAATATGCTTAATTTTGAAAAGGATTTCCCAAAAGCAAAAACATTTCGTTTGGAACAAAATTATAGATCTACGGGAAATATTCTTAAGGCAGCTGATTCAATTATTAAAAATAATCCTGAGCAGATATCTAAAACTTTATGGACCGAAAATAATGATGGCGAAGAATTATCATTAATACGTTGTACGGATGAGAAAGATGAAGCATTTCAAATAGCAAAACAAATTAAAAAAGAAATCACTTCCCGAAAATTATCCTTAAATGAAATTGCTATTCTTTATAGAATTAACTCTCAATCCAGGGCTCTTGAAGAGGCGCTTAGGAGAGAAAAAATTCCATATAAAATAATTGGCGGTGTAGAGTTTTACAGAAGAAAAGAAGTAAAAGATATTGTCGGTTATTTAAGAGTTTTGGCAAATCATGATGATGAAGAAAGTTTATTAAGAATAATGAATTATCCTCAGAGGGGAATAGGTAATACTTCTATTGGGAAAATGATTGATTTTTCTAGAAAACTTAATATCTCTTTATTTACTACAATGTCCCGCGTTTTTGAAGTTATTGAAGTGAAAGAAAGAATTCAAAAAAATGTAAAACATTTTAAGTTATTTCTTGATAAGTATATTGATCTTAAAGATAAACTCTCTTTATTGGAATTGACATCGGCATTAGTTGATGAATTGGGAATTTTAAGAATGTACAAAGAAGAGAATACTCAAGAATCATTGCAGAGATATGATAATATTCAAGAATTACTTGCAGGTATTGCAGAATTTAGTAAAGAAAAACCAAAAGCTACTATTGATGACTTTTTGGCTGATGTATCACTAATTACCGGAATGGACCAATATTCTGATGTTGAAAATTCAGTTACATTAATGACAATTCATGCTTCCAAGGGACTTGAATTTCCTCTTGTTTTTATTACAGGTTGCGAAGAAGATATTTTCCCTCTAAATCAAAAATTTGATTCAAATTCTAAAATTGAAGAAGAACGCAGATTATTTTATGTTGCTATAACTAGGGCGGAGAAAAAAGTATTTATTTCTTATGCAAGATCCAGATATAGATTTGGAGAAGTTGCATATCAAAGTAAATCTAGATTTTTAGAAGAATTAGATCCGAGTACCATTAATGAATTGAATAAAGGAACCACTAGAAAAGGCGGAAGACGACGAAAAGCGTTTTATGACGAAATGTATCAAGAAGATTACGATGATTTTAATCAAGAAAGAAGATCATTCAGAGTTGGTAGTAGAATAACTCACGATTTATTTGGCAATGGTAAAGTATTGAAAATTTCAGGTATGGGTGATATGCAAAAAGTTACAATAGCTTTTGAAGAAAAAGGAACCAAAACGTTGCTGCTTAAATTTGCAAATATAAGGTTAGCCTCTTAGGCTGAATATAAAAAAGCCCAACATAAGTTGGGCTTTTTTTTTGACTTCAATTATTTCTTATTAATCACTTGCCATAATAAATAATGGTTTCGATTCAAAGCTTTTATAATGAGGTCTCAATCTATCTACATTATAATATTTATCAACATCAACAACTTTTTTATAACTTGTTACTACTTCAATATGTTCATTATCATAACGTCCGTTTCTAAGAGTTACCAATCTTCCTGAAGTACCTTCAAGAATTAGATCTAGAGCAAGATTGCCGTATGCCATTGGAACAATTGAATCGATAGCATCCGGATCACCGCTACGAACCATATAACCTAATCGCTGATTAATAACATTGATTCTTTTTCCATTATTGTACTTCGAAGAAATTTCTTTCATTTGTTTTGAAATTGTATCTCCAATTCCACCTAATTTTTTATGACCAAACATATCTTTTTCATTATCTTCAAAAGTCATTTCCGCAGCGTCTTGCAACATTGCTCCTTCCGAGACCAAAACTACTGAATACTTACTTGGATTTGTTGCCCTATCTTCAACCATCAATTCAGTTAGTCTATCAACACTAAACTTATGTTCCGGTATAACACATCTGTTTGCGGCACCTGCCATAGTTGGCAGTAAAGCTGAAAAACCCGCATATCTGCCAAAGACTTCAATTACTAAAAATCTTTCATGAGAGCCGGCACTTGTTCTTAGTGCATGTGTCATTTCTATAGTTCTGGTCACACAAGTACTAAATCCAATACAATAATCAGTTCCTGCAACATCATTGTCCATTGTTTTAGGTATTGCAATAACTTTCATACCTTGCTCGTGAAGATGTTCACCATAGCTTAAAGTGTCATCTCCACCTATCGGGATTAGATAATCTAGTCCCATGAAGTCGATGTTTTTAAGTACCTGGGGTGTCAAATCATTAATTTCATCCGCGTAATCTGATTTTAAGTGTTCAGGTACATTTGCTTTTGGTACATGGCTTGCTCTGGTTCTTGAGGAATGTAGAAAAGTTCCACCTGTTCTACCAGCCCGATTTACAATATTTTCTGTTAATTCAAAAAAGTTTTCACTATTATCATAATCTTTTTCCCTAACGATATCAATCATTCCGCCCCAGCCGCGCTTAATTCCAATTACTCTGTAACCTTCTCTAATTGCTCTAATAGTTACTGCTCTAATAGCCGGATTAAGTCCTGGAACATCACCGCCACCTGTTAATATACCAATTGTTCCTTTTTTTGTGTTAATATTACTCATCATGTCTCCATATGGTGTTAATAAAATATAATTCGTGAAATTACAGTGTGTGGATTATATCAAATGGAAGGAATCCATCGATCAAATTCTTACACGATCATAAAGTAACTTTAAATCTTGATTACAAATATAAGTTATTTATATCTCTTATGCTCGAGTGAAAAATAGTTATTTGTCATTTTTTTCAACGAAGTTGAAAGAAAGATAATTGCTATAAGGTTCGGAAAAGTCATAAATCCCAATGCAGCATCCCCGAAAGCCCAAATTGCTTCCAATTCTGCAATTGCACCAATGAATACAAATAATAGGAATACCCACTTATAAGGTAGAATTGCTTTTTCTCCAAACAAGTAATGAACGGAGCGATCACCGTAAAAAGACCAACTAATGGCGGTTGAAACTGCAAATAATAAAACCGAGATAGTTACAATTTTATCTCCGAAACTAAATAACCAACTTAATCCGATTTTAAACGCATACGAAGTTAGGATACTGCTGTTAAAAAGCTCACCTGAAAAATTCGGATCAATCCTATTTAAATAAAATTCCGTATGGTGCCATGCTCCTGTTGATAGAATTACTAATCCTGTTAATGTACAAATTATGATAGTATCAATAAATGGTCCGAGCATTGCAACTGAACCTTCTCTAATCGGATATTTGGTTTTAGCTGTTGAATGAGCTATTGCCGCGCTGCCTTGGCCGGCTTCATTTGAGTATAAACCTCTTTTAATACCCCAAAGCATTGTATTTAACATTATGAGAAAAGAACCACTCACTGTTCCGGCAATTTCGGCCGGGGGATTGAAAGCCATTTCGAAAATTAGTCCGAAACTTCCGCCTAGTTTATCAAAATTAGCAAACAGTATTAACATTGCGGCCAAAACATAAATTGCTGCCATGAATGGTGCTAAGTAGCCTGTTACTTTTCCAATTCTTTTTATTCCGCCAATAATAACAATACCAACGATAAATGCTAAAACCAATCCGTTTAATATTTGTTGTACTGAGAGCTCAAACCCTTCCCAAACAACATGTTTTAAAGTTAAGAAGTGTGTAGTTCCAATGACCTGAGAAATTTCGGAATATACTTGATCAGATACTGTAAATGACTGAATAGCATTACCTGTTGCGAAGGAACAAATTACTGCAAAACATGCAAATGCAACCCCAAGCCATCTCCATTTTCTCCCCATTCCCTTTTCTATAGTGTACATTGGTCCGCCTGCTGTGGAACCATCGCTATGTATTTCTCTATATTTTAATGCGAGCGAGCTTTCTGCATATTTTAGTGTTGTTCCAAAAAAAGCAGTAACCCACATCCAGAATAATGCCCCGGGGCCCCCATAATACAAGGCCGTTGCGACGCCGGCAATATTGCCAATTCCTACCGTTGCTGAAAGAGCGGTTGTTAATGCTCTAAAATGATTTAAATCTCCTTTGTCATTAGGATCATCATAAATACCAACTGTAACTTTAAGACCATGCCATAAATATTTTATTTGGGGGAATCCTAATTTTAGCGTAATAAAAACTCCGGTTCCGACTAACATTAAGACCATGATAGGAATTGATCCTAGTGGAAGATCTTCAGAAGGGAATGATTTAAAGAAATCGAAATTACCCGGAAATGACCAAACAGCATCATAAAAGGATATTCCAAAAATAATTAATACTGCTAAAATTAACGCAAACGAAATTATACCCAATATTGATTTTGACATGTGATTTCGATTTCTTAATTAATAAATTAGTTAATTGAAATTGAACAGATAATTAATAACAAATTATAATATTCCTAAAGAGTTAAGTAAGACCAAAAATATTAGAACAGGAGCAAAATACTTAACAAATATTTTCCAAAACTTAATGATTATGGGATAATTCTCAAATAATCCTTCAGCACCTAGTTTTAATTCTACTAATGATTTATTTAATCCCCAAACCCAAGCAACAAAAATTGATATTAACATTCCTCCTAATGGAAGCATAATATTTGCAGTTATATAGTCAGCCAGATCGAAAAAATTTAAGCCGAAAATATGAAAATCAGAAAGTATATTAAAAGATAGTGCACTCGGAACACCAATTAAAAAAGTTACGCCGCCAAATACTATAACTGCAGAATGACGAGTCCAGCCTTTTTCATCTACAAAATATGAAACAACAACTTCAAGTAATGAAATGGCAGAAGTTAAGGCAGCTATTGACAAGAGCAAGAAAAATAGTATCGAAAATACATATCCTCCGGACATTTTTGTAAATACAATAGGTAATGTATGAAAAATTAGTCCCGGACCAGCCGATGGATTTTGCTGTGTAGCGAAAACTACAGTAAAAATTGCTAAGCCTGCAATCAAAGCGATTATTGTATCCAAAAAAACAACTTGTAATGACGAACTGAATATATTGCTGTCTTTCTTCAAATAACTACCATAAGTCATCATAGCACCCATGCCTAGACTTAGCGTAAAAAATGCATGTCCTAATGCAACAAGAATTGAGTTGCCGGTTACCAAGTCCCAGTTTGGCTCAAGTAAGAAGGATATCCCCTTATCGGAACCGGGTAGACTTATGCCTTTAACAGCAGATACAATTAACAATATCAATAAAACCGGCATCATAATTTTACTGCCGCGTTCAATGCCTTTTTGAACACCAAAGTAGACAAAAACCATAGTGATAGATAAAAATAGAAGCATGAAGCTAATAGTCCATGTTGTATTTCCGGTCAACGATTCAAAATAAGAACTGGAAGTGTTTACTTGATTAAAATCATAAAACGTACCTTTAACTGCTTCAATTATATAGCCCAGAGACCAGCCGGCAATTACGATGTAATAAGAAAGAATTAAAAATCCGGCAGCAACTCCCATAAAACCGACAGATGTCCAAATTTTTGATTTACTTAAAAACTTAAAAGAGCCGACAGGATTTCTTTTACCGGTTCTTCCAATTAATATTTCAGCAATTAAAACGGGCAAGCCGATGATTGCTATACAAATTAAATAAATAAAAATGAATGCAGCACCACCATGTTCGCCAGCTATATAAGGAAATTTCCAAATATTGCCTAGTCCAATAGCAGAACCTGCTGCTGCTAAAATGAACCCTACACGTGAGCCCCAATTTTCTCTTTGCTGATTAGCAGATGACATAATAATCCATTATATAATAAAAAGATTTAATGTTTGTAGATAAATTAGAATTGTAAAGTAATTTATAAATAAATTAGAGTGAAATTCAACAAAAAAACTAAATGAGTTTATTTACTGTCAATGTGGAATAATATCTTTTATTGACTAATTTAATAACTGGATATGTTAACTTTTTAATGACTATTTCGAATATATGGGGTCAAGCGAAAATATAAAAGGTATTGAATGAATATTTCTTTTAATTTACATCCAACTGAAAATAGCCTTTCTCCAAAGAGGAACTCTAACAATAATAACAATCATCAGAATAAAGAATTAGAAAATAACCTTTCCGATAAAGAAAAAACTGAATTACAAAAACTTAAGCAGGAAGATCAAAGAGTTAAAACACACGAAAATGCTCACAAAGCAGCTGCCGGCAATTTAGCATCCGGGTCCCCGAATTACAATTATAAAGTTGGGCCGGATGGTAAAAGGTATGCGATCTCAGGGGATGTTCAGATAAATACTTCTAAAGTAGAAGATAATCCTGATGCAACAATAAAAAAAGCTCAGCAAATTAGAAAAGCGGCTCTTGCACCTGGTGATCCATCACCTCAAGATATGAAGGTTGCTATGGAAGCGACAAGAATGGAGCTGGAAGCTAGGCAAGAGAGTAATGAAATTAAAAAAAATGCAAATGCTCAAAAAAATCATTCTCTAAATGACTTGTCTGTAGATAGTAAAAGTAAAAATGAGACGACGAACAAATTTATAGACGAAACTATTAATCAAAAGAAAATATCTGCTTATGACAATTTCACCCCTCAAATTCAGCAACAAATAGATTTAATGTTTTAGGTAATACGCGTATTAATTCATTAAATGGTTTACTATAAAAGATAGACTATCCTATATAAATTAAAATAGAACTATTTTAATAAATTGTAATTTACATTCCTTTTTTCTAAATTTTTAATAAAATCTTACAGAGTAGGTAGTGATACAATGAGAAAAATCTTTGGATCAGTAATATTACTTTGCTTTATATTTTCAAACATTTTTTGTCAAACAATTAGTAATAGTATTTCTGGAAGTGTAACCGATAAAGAAACAGGAGAAGGAATACTAAATTGTAACATTTTCCTTTCGGGAACTTCATGGGGAACAACATCAGATCCGGATGGAATATATAAAATTTCATCAGTTATACCATCTCAGTATGAAATCGTTTTTTCAATGATAGGTTATGAGACGGAATCAGTTTTTATTAATTTTGATAATAATGCACATTTGAATATTGACATAGAACTTTCTCCCACAGCATATAATTTAGATGAAGTAGTTGTAACATCTGATGAACCTGAAGAATGGAAAAATAATCTTAAAATATTTAAGAAATATTTTTTAGGAACCTCTGAGTTTTCTAAAGATTGTATTATTAAAAACAAAGCTCACTTAAATTTTTCCAATCCATCTGAAAATATTTTAAAAGCAAGTATCAACCAGCCAATGATGATAAATAATTTAGCGTTGGGATTTGACATTTCGTGTGAATTAAAAAAATTTGAATACAACAGTGATGAAAAAAAAGTTGAGTACATAGTTTCTACACATTTTACTTTTCATGATACCAGTGATGTTGATATTCTAGAAAAATGGAATAAAAACAGATATAGAGCATATAAAGGTTCGATAGATCATTTTTTAAACTGTCTGAATAAAAATACTTTTATGGATGAAGGATTTGAAGTATCTACTAGTTTAATTCCTCGTGTTAAAGGAAATGATCATTATAGGGCAAGAGTTTTTTCTTCTGAGCCTCTACTTTCTGATGGATATTATGATGAGGCGAAATCGTTAAGTTTTGGTCACTATTTGCAAATAAAATATAACCAATCCGGAGAAGTAAAAGCACCGGTTTCATGGTTAAAACTTATTGGTAGTGATGTTACTTTAGACAAATATGGTGTTCCGGAAGATATAATGCCTTTTAAAGTGTATGGGAAATGGGCGACTAGGGGAGTATCGTCTATGTTACCCAAATACTATTACGTCTTAAACAATAATAATTATGATTTCTGAGTACTAAAAAAAAGCCCGATTTAAAATCGGACTTTTTAAATAAGAATAAAAGATTTTAGTCTTCAATAACTGCCAAGATATCACTTCTTTGAATTATTTTATAGTCATTTCCATCAAAAGAAATTTCTTCGCCGCCATATTTTCCAAAAAGCACTTTATCACCAACTTTTACCAATTCTTTTAATTCTTCATCCGTTCCTACAGCAACTACTTCACCTGTAGTTGGTTTTTCTTTAGCTGAATCAGGAATAATAATGCCTCCCGCAGTTTTTGTTTCTTCAGCTACAAATGAAACAAGAACTCTGTCATCCATTGGTTTAACTTTCATGGTTTCTCCTTTTATTAGATTATTTTATGTTTAACATTCTATTAATTTTTGATTTATCAAAACCTACAATGGGTCTATTATTTATTAAAATAACCGGAACACCTGTAGTTCCTGATCTTCTTTTCATATCTAAAGCCGCTTTCTGATCCCTAGAAACATCAATTTCTTTAAACCTAATATTCTTTTCCTTGAAATACCTCTTCGCAGTTGTACAAAAACTGCATGTTGGGGTAGTAAACATTATGACTTTGGGCCGTATATTGGTATTCATTTTGTCTCCATATTTTATAGATTATCAATAAAATATGATGTTAAAATTGTCATAAAGTTTCAACAGAACAAAAATTATCAATCCAAAATTTAAGTAAATTTTAAATAAAAATGGTTAATTTTATTCTTCACAAATTCGTTGGGTATTATGAGCAACTCAATTTTTAAAATCGTAATAATAATTTTTGCAATAATAATTTTCAATAATTGCCGGCAAAAAGATAATATGGAAAACGTAACTTCAATTATTGAGAAAGTAAAAACAAAATATGCTCCGGATAAGAGGGTAGCAATGTTTAATGTACAGGGTGAAATGGAAAACAATTCAATAAAAATAGTGGGTGAATCTAACTTAGAAGATGGAATTGAGGAACTTATGAATGAATTAGAAAAACTAAATTTTAATATAAAAAATGAAATTAATATGCTTCCCGATAAATCCTTAGGAGAGAAAATATACGGAATTGTAAACCTTTCTGTGGCGAATATAAGAAGCAAACCTCAACATTCTGCGGAACTGGCAACTCAAAGTTTATTAGGCACTGTTGTAAATGTGTTAAAATATGAGGATGGCTGGTATTTAGTTCAAACTCCGGATAAATATATCTCTTGGGTTGATGATGACGGAATCTTTTTAGCTGATGAAAATGAAATGAAAAATTGGAAAACTTCTGAAAAAATTATTATTACTAAGTCCTACTCCGTGACTTATCAAGATGCAGATAAACATAGTCAAAAAGTTTCAGATTTAGTTATAGGTGACATATTAAAAAAGATTAAAGTTGTCGGGAGTTATATTAATGTAGAATTTCCTGATAATCGAACAGGGTATATTCGAAAAAGTCATGGAGAAGATTATATAAAATGGTTAGATGATATTAATGCAGATCAACAAACAGTGATTAATACAGCTGCCGAGTATTTGGGCCTACCATATTTATGGGGCGGCACATCTTCCAAGGGATTTGATTGCAGTGGTTTTACCAAAACCGTCTATTATCTAAATGGAATAATATTACCTAGAGATGCATCACAGCAGGTTCATGTTGGTGAACTGATAGATACCGAACATGATTTTAGTCAATTAGCAACCGGTGATTTACTTTTCTTTGGTTTTAAAGGATCAGAAAATAAAAAAGAAAGAATTACTCATGTTGGAATTTATTTAGGAAATAATGAGTACATCCATTCAGCTGGGAGGGTAAGAATTAACAGTCTTGATAAAAATGCTAATAATTTTAATGAATTCAGATTGAAAACGTTTATTCGGGCAAAACGAATTCTTGGAAATTATGATAATGATGAAAATTTGATAAAAAATAATTCATTTTATACAATTAATTAAATTTTAGAATATCGAATTTATTTTTGGAACAAAATAGTATGAAACTTTCATTTGAGCCTTATACACTAGAACTTAGACATACTTTTACTATAGCAACAAATTCTCGAACTTCGACACCTGTAGTATTAACAAAAATTGAATTTGAAGATTTAATTGGATATGGTGAAGCATCCATGCCTCCTTATTTGGGCGAATCACATGATACGGTTACAAAGTTTTTAGAGAAGGTAAATTTAGAGCAATTTAATGATCCTTTCCAATTAGATGAAATTATAACATACATTGACGGAATTGAAGAAAAAAATACAGCCGCAAAAGCTTCCGTAGATATTGCTTTGCATGATTTAGTTGGTAAAATAATGAATAATCCATGGTATAAAATCTGGGGATATAATAAATCAACAACACCTGATACAACATTCACCATTGGTATTGATACAGAAGATGTAATAAGAAAAAAAGTTAAAGAGGCGGAAGAATATAAAATTCTAAAAATTAAGCTGGGAAGTGAAAACGATAAAAAATTAGTAGAGACTATTAGAGAAGTTTCAGACAAACCAATTGCTGTAGATGTAAATCAAGGATGGAAAGAAAAGGAATTTGGTTTGGATCTGATTCATTGGTTAAGCGAAAATAATGTAGTTATGGTTGAACAACCTATGCCAAAAGAACAAATTGATGACATAGCATGGTTAACTGAAAGAAGTCCAATTCCAATATTTGCAGATGAAGGTGTACAAAGATTGTCTGATGTTTCTCAATTAAAAGGAATTTATTCCGGAATTAATATAAAATTGATGAAATGTACAGGATTAAGAGAAGCACATAAAATGTTAAATGTTGCTAAAACTTTAGGTATGAAAACTATGATTGGTTGCATGACTGAAACTTCCTGTGCAATATCCGCTGCTTCTCAACTTTCACCTCAAGTTGATTGGGCCGATCTTGATGGAAATCTACTAATCAAGAACGATCCATTCTCCGGGACAAAAATAATTAACGGTAAAATAATATTAAATGACAAATCCGGAATAGGATTAAACTAAAATTAATCTTATTCTTAGTTATTGGTATTGATAATTATACTTCCAAAAACTATCTTTGTAAAAGAACAAGAAAGTAATTGAAAATGGTAAAAAATTACATTTCAAACAAGGATGAGACTCCAAGGTTATTTGAAAATAATTTTTTAGAGACTTTGTCTAAAATTCACTGGACAATACCAATTTTTGTTTTTTCGCCAATCATTATCTATTTCTTTTATAAATCATTTGTCCTTTTCAATTTTGAGCTGTGGAAAATAGTTCCTCAAATTTTATTTGGTTTATTTACATGGACTTTTATAGAGTATTTTTTGCACAGATTTGTATTTCATTATAATCCGTCAAGTAAATTTGGAAAAAGGCTTCATTTTTTGTTTCACGGTGTACACCATGATTATCCGAATGATTCTAAAAGATTAGTAATGCCGCCATCTATTAGTCTTCCCCTAGCAACATTATTTTTTTATTTTTTTCAATTATCTTTAGGACCAATAACTGTATTTCCTTTTTTTACGGGATTTATTGGGGGATATTTAATATACGATATATCTCATTATGCAATTCATCATTTTAACATGAAAAGTAGATTTTGGCTTTTCATTAAGAATCATCATATGAAGCATCATTACCAGTTTGACGATAAGGGATTTGGCGTTAGTCAGCCATTTTGGGATTATGTATTTGGTACAACATTTCCAGTGAAAAAGGATAAAAATTAGTTTATTAAATTCCCTGGTGGCATTTATAATTGTGAATTCATAAATACTTACTCAAAATGAACTTTCTTAGTACATCTTTGTGACATATAGCACACAAAATCCACCAATATTACCCTTTCTTAGTGTTAGAATTATTTATTTAATATAAATATCTTTAAAAATAGAATTGATAAGAGATAACGAGTGCAAAATCACAATAAGATATTAACGGGCTTTTCCTTTTTAGATCATAAGTGGGGCGGTGTATATTCAGGTGGAAATTATTTCATTTTCGGATCCAGAAAAACCGGTAAAACAGTATTAGCTTTAAAAATAATTGAATATTTTAGCCAATCAAATTATAACACGCTTTTACTCACATCAGAAAGAAGAAAAAGTTTAGAAATCCAGGCCTCCTCGGTTTATTTTGATATAAATGAAGCTGAAAAAAATGGTGTATTGCAAATTAAAAAAATTGATGATTCTGTTAATAATCTTGATAAAATAAAACAGCTCATCCAAGAAAGTAATCCATCACTAATAATTATTGATGAGATAATTAATCAAAAACTAAATAACATTTGGGATAATTATATTGAATTGATAGAATTTCTTGAAGATTCGCAGTTAACCAGTTTTATTATTTCTTCCATTCCCACGGATGAAAAATCTAAATTGTTTGTAAAAAATATTGCAAAAAATTCTACAGGAATAATTCAATTACAAAAATCTTCACATAGAAATTACTCGGGAACCATTACTCTAAAACCTAATGTCGGTCATTTTGAAGGAGAATTTGAGACCACGTTTAAAGTTGAGCCAATAAAAGGATTTGTAACAACATCTGATAATGAAAGTAAAATATTAGAGTTAATAGGTGAAAGGGAAATTGATCAAAAAGTAATTGATAATGAAAATTATGAATACTCAAATGTTTATGGACTTGAGGAATTTAAAATTCTTATAGATAGTAAAATATCATTAAGTGACAAAACAGGGCAAAACATAAGCTTAATTAATTACGAAATAATTAATAATTCCATAGAAGTAGTGGAATTATTTAATGTAATGAGAAATAAACTTGAAAAAGGTGATAAAATTTGTTTTACTGATAGCATGCTGTATATTCTTCCGGAAAAAAATGAAATTAATACTATGCAGCTTTTAGGCGGCAAATTAGATGAAGTAGCTGTTAAACTTTTTGCAAGTTCGGATGAATACAATAGAACTGTTAAGAAAACGATAAAGTTATTAAAACCAAATTTTAAGATTATTTAATACAATACCGGTAATTTATGACAGATACTGAAAAAATATTGAATCTACTTGAGTTAAACGAAAATTTACCTGCATTGGTACTTGATGAAGAAAGTAACATAGTTTCAAGCAACAATAAATGGTTAGAATATTTTGAATTACCGGAAAGAGGTAAAAGCTTTTATAAAATTTTTAATAAGAATACTAGCTTATTGATTAAGAATAGCTTTATTGATGCAAAAACCTTTCTTAAAATTCAACGAAGAGAAGTTCAAATTGCTCTAGACGAAAATATTAAAGAACATAAACTCATTATTTCACCTTTTAAAATTGAACAAAAGCTTTATTACTATATATTATTATTTGATAACTCTTTAGAAAATTTATTACTAGTTTATCCTTCAATAGACGATAACAGTATAGCCGTAAAATATGAAGCAATTATTAGACAACTTCGAGATTCTTTTCCAACAACATTAATTGAGAAAAAAAATTTTCAGTTTGCACTTGATAGCGAAAAGGAATCCCTTGCGATAAAAGATAAAATGCAATTTTTGTTTACTAATAACAGCTTTAATAGCGTTTTTAATATTCAGAATGGATCAAAGGGAATTTTTTCAACCGAGGATATTATACCGTCTTCAATAATCTCTGAATTTCAACAAGCTGAAAATGAACTTTATCTCTCAAATATTTTGCTAATAATTGAAAAACCAGATTATAATCCAACCATAATTCAGCATAGCGATAGGATTTTATTATTCCCAATAGTTAACCAAAACAATATGGTAAATTATATTCTATTAGTTGGCAGCTTATTATTTGATGATGTGGATAAAAAGAAAGTGCCCCTTAAAACAATCAGTGAAGAGATTGAAAATAAGGATGGAATCGAATCTAATGAAGAAGCTAAGTTAATTTATGATAAAAATAGTTACGATATACTAGATGCGAATACCGCGGCATCAGAGTTTTATGGCTACAGTATAGATATATTAAAAAATATGAATGTCACTCAACTATTTTCTCCGGAGGATATGCAAAAATTATTAATGCCTGCCGAAGAGAATGGGAAATATCTATTTAAGCAAGTTAGAAAAGATGGTAGCACAATAGATGTAAATGTGGACCGAGAATATGTTTTATGGTTTGATAAAGAAGCTTGCGAAGATACTGTAACTTTAAATCAGCCCGATGAAGAAGTTATTAAATTAGAAGAGTTTTCTGAAAAAAATATAACAGAAGATGATTTTACCCCTGAAGTACAAAAAGAAGAACCTGTTTCAGAATTTTTATCATCTTTATTCCATGAATTATTAACACCGGTAAATGTTATTCTTGGTTTTGTCCAAGAGATTATCGATAGCATAGAGAACCCAACAGAAGAACAAGCTGAATCCGCTCAAATAATAAAGGATAATCAGCAAGTATTGCTGCAGGCAATGAACACTGCAGTTCAATATGCTCAATTGGATAAAAACGTTATCAAATTGAATATTGAAGAATTTGAATTGAATAATTATTTAATTGATTTGAAAGATAGCTTTACCGCTTTTTCCGATAAAGATAATGTTAGTGTTGTTATTAATAATATTGAAGATAAGATTTCTCTAAATCATGATAGGTCTAAGTTGTTAGCAGCAATTAGTTATTTTATTAAATTTGCTGCAAAATTAACAAATCTGCCAAATGTATTTGTTTCATTTGAAGTAATTGATGATAAATTATATGTACTTCTTAAAGATAGTGCAAGCGGAATATCAGAATCTGTTTCAAATGATATGTTAGAAATATTTAATACCTCTGTTTTAAGCGGTAAAAAAAATTACGGTATTTCACCAATTACTATCCGACTTGTAAAAAGAATTACTGAATTATTATCTGTTGATGTTCAAGAATATTCATCATCAACAAATGAATATTCTATTGCTTTTATTATTTCAACAAAATTAAAAGAAATTTCTGAAGTTAAAAAAGAAGTGAAAATTCAAGAACCTGAAAAAATAATTGATGATACAAATCTTGAATTTGAAGATATTGAATCTGAAGAAAGTGAAGAAAAATCTGAATCTAAAATTGTTGCTTCAGAAGATTTAGTTGATGAAAATTCTGAAGAAATTGCCACTGGTGTGGTTGACGAAAAAATTGTTGAAGATATTGATGAAGAAGAGGAAATTATAACTGAAGAGATAGCAACCTTAGAACCAATTGATGAAGAAAATAATTCTGAACTGACAAATCTATCCTGCCTTTTTATTGATGATAGTGTTGATACACAATTGCTTTTTAAGTCACAAATGAAAGATTTCAAACTACTAAAGATTTGTTCGAATTTATCGGAAGCATTGCCGTTATTAAGCAAGTATAACTTTGATTTAATAATTGTAGATGTTAACCTTAACGACACTTATAATGGTTTGGATGCTCTTAAAATTATTCGTCAATTTAATAATTATAAACTTACACCTATTTTTGCTGTAACCGCTTATTCTTTTCAGGGTGATAGAGAAAAGTTCATTAATTTTGGTTTTACGGATTATTTTGTGAAGCCATTATTTAAGGAACAACTTTTAAAATCCTTGGAAACAATAATTCCGTAAAATATTATTTGTTAAAGTAATTATCCACCTTTTAAGCTAAAATTTCTTTAGCTCCATTATAAAGTTATATCCAACTTAACATTAAATTTATTCTTGACAATCCATTTTTGTATTTGTAAATTATACCATACAAATGTATGGTAATTGTAAAATTAAAAAAAGATTGAAAAAAAGAGTAGGAGTATGATTAAGATTTTTTCTTAATCTTAATCTTAATCTCCAACTGTTATTCCCGTATTCATACTGAGTCTTTCGACTTCGCTCAAGATAAACTTAGTCGAAGTATGTCTTAAGCGGGAATCCATAATGTAACTAACTAACCGAAGGTGTATTAATGTCAAAAGAATTAACAAAAATTCAACAAAGAATTTTAGAATTTTTAGTAGGTGCTAAAGCAAAAGGATTTATGCCAACTTTAGCAGAAATTGCAAAACATTTTGGTTATAAGAATCGTTCAACTGTTCAGCAACATTTGCAGGCAATTGAAAAAAAAGGTTATATTAAACGAAATTCAAAATTATCCCGGGGAATAGAGTTATTGTTAGAAGATAAATTTTTTATTCCACAACCTGTACTTGGAGAAGTAGCTGCCGGTAATCCGCTTACAATTTATCCGGATGCAATTGATACAATTGAGCTTCCAACAATTGCACGAATGTCAAAAGACTCTTTTCTCTTAAGGGTAAAAGGGGATAGTCTAAAAGATGCATATATTTTTAGTGGTGATGTTGTAATTGTTAATCCCAATTTAGAACCGACAAATGGTAAAATTGTTGTTGCTGTTTTGGATGATGCCGCGGTAGTTAAAAGGTTTTTTAAAAAATCTAATTCAATTGAGTTACATTCTGAAAATCCTGAATATGAACCAATTATAATTGAAAAATCTTATGTTAATTTTAAGATGGTTGGAAATGTAGTTGGCATTTATAGAAGCATGGAAGCCATAGCTGGATAAAATGTCATATCAAAATAAATATAGAACGAAATCATTAAGATTAAAAGGATGGAATTATTCCAATTTGGGTTCGTATTATGTTACGATTTGTACAAAAAGAAAGAAATATTATTTTGGTGATATTCGTAATAGAAAAATGATTCTAAATGGATTAGGTAAAATTGCTGAGGAATTTTTGATAAAAATACCGGAACATAATTCTAATGTAGAAATAGATTATTTTATTGTGATGCCAAATCATATTCATTTAATAATAATTATTTTTGGTAAACGTAGCGACGTTGCATGCAACGTCGCTACAAATACAAACAAAATGTCAATGATTTCACCGAAGGCAGGTTCATTATCAACAATTATTCGTTCACATAAATCGGCTGTAACAAAATGGGCGAAACAAAATGATCATTGTAATTTTGCGTGGCAACCGAGGTTTTACGAACACATAATCAGGAATAAAAAATCGTTATTTCAAATTCGTAAATACATAAAATTAAATCCATTAAAATGGGAAATTGATAAAGAAAATCCTATCAATAATTAAATTAGGTAATAAAATGTCGAAAAGAAAAACATGGAAAGAAAAGCTGCATGATAGCAAAGATTTTCCCAGAGTACAGCCAATAGAAGAACATCAAGAAAAAATGTGGGGTGAAGGAACTATTGTAATTGCCAAACCAATTGAAGTAGATGAAATAATGAAAAAGGTTCCAAAAGGGAAATTGATAACTATTAATAAAATTAGAGAAATTCTTGCCGACAAACATGGGGCAACAATTGCATGTCCCATTACTACCGGAATATTTGCCCGAATTGCGGCCGGAGCAGCCGAAGAAGAGTTACAACAAGGCAAAAAAAGAATAACACCTTATTGGCGAACGTTAAAAGCCGGTGGAGTAGTAAATGAAAAATATCCCGGTGGAATTCAAAAACAAATCGAATTTCTTGAATTAGAAGGACACACTGTAATTCCTAAAGGGAAAAATAATTTTAGAGTTTTAGACTATGAAAAATATTTAGTTTAAAAATTACTATAGCATAACATGATAACTTCAATTGTTCTCCCTAAAGAATTTAGTTTTGATGAGTGCCTAGTATTTTTGAATAGGTCATCAAATGAATGTCTCTATTTTATAGAAAATAGAAAAATACATAAGTTGTTAAAGATTGAAAATGAATTAGTAATAATTCAAATCAGTGAAAGTAAATCGAAGTTAAAAATAGAAACCCTAAATTCTGATTTCGCAAAAGTTATACGGAAACCGATCCGTAATTATATAACGGAGTGGTTTGATCTCGGAACAGATATAAAACCATTTTATAATGTTGTATCTGAAAACAGGTTATTGAAAGATTTAATAAAAAAATATTATGGATTACGATTAATTGGTATTCCAGATTTATTTGAAGCATTGTGCTGGGCAATTATTGGTCAACAGATTAACCTTACATTTGCTTATACACTAAAACGCAGATTTGTTGAAACATTTGGTGAGGAAATTAAATTTAATAATAGAAACTATTTCTTATTTCCTACACCGCAGAATTTACTAAAGGTATCAATTAATGATTTAATGAATTTACAGTTTACCGGTAAAAAATCCGAGTACATTATTGATCTTGCCCATAAGATTAATTTAGGTGAATTACCAAATAAATCGGAATTAGAAAACCTAGGATATAAAGAAGCGAAAAATATATTGCTTGAAATTCGTGGTGTGGGGGAATGGACTGCCGATTATGTTTTAATGAAGTGTTTGAGATTTACCGAAGCTTTACCAGTTGGTGATGTTGGCTTACATAATGCAATTAAAGATTTATTAAATTTGCAAAATAAACCAAGTATTGAAGAAATAAATAAAATTTTTGACGAATGTAAAAGTTGGCAGGCTTATTCAGCATTTTATTTATGGAGGTCGTTATATGACTAATTTATATAGAGCATATTATGAATCTGAAATTGGATGGATAAAAATTTCGGCTACAGAAAAAGGTATTAGAGAGTTAGAGTTTGAAGATAAAAATCATTCAGAAATAAAAAGTGAAAATCCTCATATAAAAGAATGTTTAAAACAATTGGATGAATACTTTGGAGGAAAGCGGAAAGGATTTTCTGTCCAACTTGATTGGCAGGGAACAGAATTTCAACAAAAAGTCTGGAATTATCTTCTTACAATACCTTATGGTAAAACAACCAACTACATGGAAATTGCAAAAACATTAGGGGACGAAAAAGCTATTCGTGCAGTTGGGACGGCAAATGGAAGAAACAATATAGCTATCATTGTTCCATGCCACCGCGTAATTGGCAGTGATGGAAGTTTAACTGGATATGCATACGGTATTTGGCGTAAGGATTGGTTGCTAAATCATGAAAAAGAATTTTCCGGTGCAGAAAAACAGCTGGAAATGTTTTGAAAATTGATCTAAGATTTAAGTTTTTTCAAATTATATAAGATATTTTTCATTTTGGCTTTTACATACTAAATTCTAGCCATTACAGGGATTGCAGTAACGAAGTAATCTTACTAAAGATTGCTTCGCTATGCTCGCACTGACGAAAATATTTTTTATGAGATAACACCTATGTCTAAAATTAACTTTAAAGAATTAATATCAGATACTTGGCAAGATTTCGAAACCCTTTTCGGAGAACGAGGAGCATGCGGAGGATGTTGGTGTATGTACTGGCGTTTACGTAATAAAGAATTCGAAAGCGGGAAAGGTAATGGCAATAAGGAAGCAATGAAAAAGCTTGTTAAGAAAAATGAGCAAATGGGGGTCATAATGTATTCGGGTAGTGAACCTATTGGATGGTGCTCTGTTTCCCCACGAGAAGATTTTATAAGGTTAGAAAACTCTAGAATTCTCAAACCAATTGATGATAAACCAGTGTGGTCGATAGTTTGTTTTTTTATTGATAAAAAACATAGAAGGAAAGGTTACTCGGTTGAGTTATTGTTGGAGGTAATTAAAAATGTGAAAAAGAAAGGTGCAAAGATATTGGAAGGCTATCCTAACGAGCCCAAAAAAGAAGATATGCCTGCTGTTTTTGCATGGACGGGCATATTCTCAGCTTTTAAAACTGCTGGATTTAAAGAGGTTGGACGTCGATCAGAGACAAGGCCTATTATGAGATATTACATATAATTTTCTTTCCTAAACACTGCAAGAAAAACCTTATTAATTCTTAACAATATTATTTAATACAACTTCTAAAGTTTTTATTTATTTCCGAAAAAGGACTTGCATTATATTGAAAATATAAATATGTTAGCGATAACAGTTATCGCTAACATTATAAATGAGGTTTATGTGAAGTTGTTTTGTTTTTTAATGTTGCTATTCTTTCTAATTCAATCTCAATTGGTTTCATCAAATCAAATTAGTCACAATAAGACTTCACTAAATAAAAATTGGTTAATATACCCTTCGAGTAAAATTAAACTAACCGGGAAAGAAATTTCCAGTTCTAAAATTACCTTTAGTAATTGGTACGAAACAGACATTCCTAAAACGGTTTTAGCAGCTTTAGTTGAAAATAAAGTATATAAGGATATTTATTTCGGTAAGAATTTGGAGAATATTCCAACCGAACAATTTAAATCATCTTGGTGGTACAGAAAAGAATTTAAAATTGAGTCAATTGCTTTTGATGAATTTCACTTACTAAAGTTTTTAGGAATAAACTACAAAGCTGATATTTGGTTGAACGGAAATAAAGTAGCATCAAAAGAAAATATTGAAGGTGCATTTGGAATGTTTGAGTTGAATATTAGTGAATACATAAAACAAGGAAGTAATGTACTGGCAATTGAAGTGTTCCCACCAAAGTATGGTGATTTGACAATCGGTTTTGTTGATTGGAATCCATCTCCGCCGGATAATAATATGGGGCTTTGGCGGGGAGTAGAATTAACTAAGGTAAAAACTGTTGAGTTAAAAGATGTATTTATAAAACCTAATTTGAATCTTGAAACATTAAAACAAGCTAATCTGGATATTACATCAACGGTAGTAAATCATTCAACCAGTGAAATTGCTGTAACTGTAGAGGGAAAAATAGGGGAGATTGGCTTTAAGAAAGAAATAAAACTCAAGGGAAAAGAAACTCGTTCAATTGAATTTTCTTCACGTGATTATGAACAATTAGTATTTAAGAATCCTAAAATATGGTGGCCAAATAATTTTGGTGAACAGCCACTTTACAATCTTGAACTTAGCACATATACGGAAAATGAGATTTATACAAAGGAAAATATAAAGTTCGGAATTAGAGAAGTTGAAGACTACATTAATAAAGATGGTTATCGTGGCTATAAAATAAATGGTAAACCAATAGTTATTAAAGGTGCCGGTTGGGTAGATGATTTATTGCTTAATGACAGTGATGAAAAAGTAATCAATCAGATTAAATACGCTAAGCATATGAATCTGAATACAATTCGATTAGAAGGATTTTGGGGTAAAAATAAAACTCTCTATGAAACTGCAGATGAAAACGGTATTTTATTGATGATTGGCTGGAGTTGCCAATGGGAATGGAAAGGATATTGTGGCAGGGAAGAAACAAAGTACATGTGTATTGATACTCCAAAAGATATGGAGCTCCAGGTAAAAGCATATGGAGCTCAGGTAAAATGGTTAAGAAATCATCCTAGTATATTTTTATGGGTTTATGGAAGTGATAAACTTCCTAGTCCGGAACTAGAAAAAAAACTTGATGCGTACATACCAAAATTAGATCCGACAAGACCAATACTAAAGTCCTGTAAAAGTAAGGATTTTGGCGGTGATTCGTTTTATAGTGAAATTAGTGGGAGTCCCCGTGTAAAAATGTTGGGGCCATATGCATACGAAACACCCAATTATTGGTACTTAGCAGATACAATTGGCGGAGCGTGGGGCTTTAATACGGAAACTGGTCCAGGCCCTCAAATTCCGCCATTAGAAAGTTTAAAAAAAATGATTCCGGAAAATGAACTTTGGCCTATCAACAACTCATGGGAATATCATTTAGGCAGAAATGAATTCCAAACCTTGGATCGTTATGAAGAAGCATTTAATCATAGATATGGAAAAGCTAATAGCGCACTAGAATTTACAGCAAAATCGCAAATCTCAAATTATGAAGCCATGCGACCAATGTTTGAGGCATTTAGTGTGAATAAAAATAAAGCAACGGGTGTTATTCAGTGGATGTTCAATTCTGCCTGGCCGGAAATGTTTTGGCAATTATTTGATTATTATCTAATGCCGAACGGAGCTTTTTACGGCGCGAAAAAAGGATGTCAGCCATTAAACTTGGTTTATAATTATAAGGATAAAAATATTTATTTAGTTAATGACCATTATGAAAATTTTGAAAACTTACGAGCTGAACTTAAAATACTTAATAGTAACTCGGAAATTATTTACGAAGAAAAAAAGACTGTTAACATTATTGAGAATTTTTCAAAAAAAGTTATTGAAATTCCTGAAAAGTTAGATTTTACAAAACTTTACTTTGTAGCATTAGAATTATTCAATGGAAAAGATGAAAAAGTTAGTGACAATTTTTACTGGCTCTCATCAAAAGAAGATGTGCTGGATTTTGATAACTCAGACTGGTACTATACTCCATTAAAATTTTTCGCAGATTTTACAGATATAAATCAATTACCAAAGACGGAAATTAGTTATAAAGTTTTAAAACAAGATGGAAATAAGATTAAAATTAAAATTAAAAATGAATCCGACAAAGTTGCATTCTTTATTGATGTAAGAGTCTTAAACGAAGAGACGAACAATTCATTTTTACCGGTATTTATATCTGATAATTATTTTTCTTTATTACCTGGTAAAAGTAAAGTTATTTCTGGTTCATTTAATAACAATAATGATGTAAAGAGCAAAATTGAAGTAAAAGGCTGGAATACAGAATTAAAACAATAAAAGTATAAGTGATATATTAATGAAAAGAAATTATTTTGTAGTTGGTCTAGTTATATTGATATTTTTTGTCATATCGTTTTTAACTAATATTCTTGGACCTTTAGGCCCGGATATTATTTCTGGATTTAACTTATCCTATACAATGGCAGGGTTTTTACCATTTGCATTTTTTATAGCTTATGGTGTTATGTCAATTCCTTCCGGCATGATGGTCGAAAAATATAAAGAAAAACCGGTTATGATTCTTGCTTTTGCACTGGCTGCTGCCGGGGCATTTTTATTTGCATCATTTCCTTATTTCCCTGTATATATGCTTTCACTATTCATGATTGGATCTGGTATGGCAATGTTGCAGGTATCTATCAATCCGCTTTTACGGGTTTCTGGCGGGGAGGAACACTTTGCATTTAATTCTGTGTTAGCACAATTATTTTTTGGCGGGGCCTCATATGTTTCTCCGTTGGTATACAGCTACATAGTTACCAATATGAAAAAGGATTCTTCAGATATTGTTATAGAAACATTAAAAAGTTTAGTGCCGGTTAATTTGCAGTGGATTTCTTTATACTGGGTATTTGCAGTAATAAGCTTACTAATGGTAATAATTATTGTTCTTTATAGATTGCCAAGAGTAGAATTAAAAGATGATGAAAAAGCAGGTTCTTGGACAGTTAATAAAGAGTTATTCAAGAATAAAACGGTTATTGCTTTCTTCTTTGGAATATTTGCTTATGTTGGTACGGAGCAGGGAATTTCTTACTGGATGTCTCAGTTTTTAAAAGAATATCATGATTTTGATCCCGAAACAACCGGTGCTTCAGCCGTATCATATTTCTGGTTATTAATGCTTATCGGTTGTTTACTAGGTTTAGTGTTATTAAAATTATGGGATAGTAAAAAAATATTAATTGGATTTAGTTTAGCTTCTATTCTTTTACTGGTCTTATCATTATTCGGTACAGCTGATATTGCGTTGTACGGATTGCCAACAATGGGTTTTACTATATCTGTTATGTGGTCTGTAATTTTTAGTTTAGCATTAAATTCGATGGAAAATCATCATGGCGCTTTTTCAGGAATTCTTTGTACTGGAATTATGGGTGGTGCAATTGTGCAGATTATAGTTGGAATTATAGGTGATATTTTAGGATTAAGATATGGGATCTTATTTACAGTAGTTACACTTGGTTATATATTCAGTATAGGCTTCTGGGCAAAGCCAATTGTAGATAATGAAACTATTTTTAACAAAAAACAAAAAGAAGTATAGAATAGAAATTATAGAATGGGGGAAAATGCAAAATAAATCGATTATAGGTGTTGATTTGGGAGGAACAAATGTTAGAGCTGGAAAAGTTTCTAATTACGAAATCATTGATTTATATTCTCAAAAAATATCGGGAAATGGAACAAAGGAATTTGTAATTAATCAGGTAATTACCACAATAGAGAAAGTATTTGATAGTAGCGTGGATGGAATTGGGATTGGAGTCCCAAGCGTAGTTGACGTAGATAATGGAATTGTCTATGATGTCCAAAATATTCCTTCTTGGAATCAAGTGAATTTAAGGGAAATTCTTGAGAATAGGTTTAGAGTTCCGGTTTACATTAATAACGATGCAAACTGTTTTGTTGTTGGTGAAAAATATTTTGGAATTGCACAAGTGTATGAAAATATTGTTGGCCTGGTTATGGGTACAGGACTTGGAGCTGGGTATTATTACGATAATCATCTTTTTATGGGAGCAAATTGCGGAGCAGGTGAATTTGGTATGGTGCAATATAAAGATAGTAATTACGAAGCATATTGTAGTGGACAATATTTTAATACTTTTCATAATTTGCAGGGAGATGAACTTTTAGAGTTAGCTGAAAACGATGACAAAAGAGCCCTTAAAATATTTTCCGAATTTGGGACTCATATTGGAAATGCAATAACTACAATAATTTATATGTTGGATCCTGAGATAATAATTTTAGGAGGTTCGGTAAGTAAGTCTTTTAAATATTTTAAAAATTCAATATTTTCAACACTTGCAAATATCCCATACAGAAACACTATTAATAATTTAAAAATTGAAGTCAGTTCACTCCCTCAAATAGCCGTACTTGGAGCGGCTGCTTTGTATTACGAATCAAAAGGAAGAAGTGTTGCAAGTATTAAACAAGAATTAAGAGAAAATAATATTGAAAACAAAAATATCTGATATCGCAAAAAAGGCTAATGTTTCAACTATGACCGTTTCACGAGTTCTTAATAATAGTGGACCGGTTGCACCTGAAACAAAAAAACTTGTTAAAAAGATTATGAAAGAGCTGGACTACCAGCCAAATTTAATTGCAAGAAGTTTGTCCAGTAATAAGTCAATGACTTTCGGGGTTCTTATTCCTCAAACTGAACAATTATTTCTAGATAACTATATTGCGCAGATTCTTAGCGGAATAACTGATGTTGCCCAGAAAAATGACTATAGAATTACACTAATACCAATAAAAAATAATAATGATGAAGATGGATTATATTTAACTTATGCTAGAAGTAAACTTTTTGACGGATTAATTTTACTAAAAGCTAAAATGGATGACCCGCATATTTCCGGTTTAGCTGATTCTAATTTCCCATTTGTTCTTGTTAACTACAAAAAAAATAATAAAAATTATAATTATGTCGATTCTGAAAATATTAAAGGTGCAGAATTAGCAGTTGACTATTTATATAAAAAAGGTCACAAAAAAATTGCATTTGTGTCGGGTACATTAAATGAATCAAATGCAAGGGACAGACTAACCGGCTATAAAAATTCGTTAAAAAAGAATAATCTAAAATTTATAAATGATTTTATAATAAACGGTGAATTCGATCAAAATATTGCGTTTGAGAGATCTCTGAAATTATTAGAGCTTAAAAACAGGCCAACTGCAATCTTTTGTTCAGATGATTATATGGCAATTGGAGTAATTGAACAAATAAAAAATCAAGGTTTTTCTGTTCCGGAAGATATAGCAGTAATCGGTTTTGATAATATTGAAATTAGTAAATTTACAAAACCATCCCTTACTACAGTTGCTCAACCAATGTATGAAATTGGAAAATCATCAGTTGAAGTGCTACTGAAATTAATATCAAAACGTTATAAACCGCCGATGAGAAAAATGTTAAGTACTGAATTAATAATTAGGGAGTCGGCCTAGAAGTAATGGCAATTAAAAGGGGATTTTATATACAAATATGTTACCGATAACATTATTAAAAAATCCTAAAACTGAATAAAAATACTAAGGAATAAATGCCTAAATCGATCGAATTGGAGGAAGTAAAAATGTCTAAAATAAGTATCCGTAATATTGCTGCAGTTCTATTATTACTGGCAATTGTAAACTCTTACTTATTTGCTAATGAAGGAAAAATTAGAGGTACGGTTAAGGATGCAAAAACTAATGAAGCTTTACTTGGTGCAAATGTAATAATAGAAAACACAAGTATGGGTAGTTCAACTGATATTAATGGTGTTTATGCAATTAATAAAATTCCATTTGGTGTTTATCTGTTAAAGATTTCTTACCTCGGTTATGAAACCGAAAATGAAAGAATAGAAATAAATTCCCAAAATATTCTTGAAATAAACTTTTTGATGAAACCCGAAGCAATTGAAGGAGAAGAAATAACAATTACTGCACAAAGAGAAGGACAAATTGCTGCAATCAATCAACAAATAACTTCAAATGCGATAAAGAATGTTGTATCATCAGATAAAATTGAAGAATTACCGGAGGCCAATGTAGCCGAAGCTGTTGGCAGATTACCTGGCGTTTCATTGTTAAGGGATGGTGGAGAAGGCAATAAGGTTGTAATTCGTGGTTTAGCACCAAAGTATAATAAAGTGCAAATTGATGGAATAGATTTAGCTGCAACTGATTCTGACGATAGAAGTTCGGATTTAAGTATGATTTCGCCTTATATGCTTGGAGGCATTGAGGTAACAAAATCTGCAATGGCTAACCAGGAAGCCAATCAACTAGGTGGTATTGTAAATTTTGTTCTCAAAGGAGCTCCGTATCAAGAGCCTACATATCAGGTTATTATGGAAGGCGGATACAATGCCCTGAGAAATGAATACAAAGATTATAAAGTTGTTGCTCAACATAACAGAAGATTGTTTGATAACCTATTTGGGTTTTCACTTAATGTCGATATCGAAAGTAGAAATAGGAGCTCAAATTCAGTTAGTTCAGATTATAAATATCTTGTAGAAGATAGCGCAACAGTTGTAAACTCATTATATGTAGGCGACATAACAAGAAATTTAGATAGATATAATGGTTCGTTGTTGTTGGATTATCATACCAAATCTACCGCGGTAAAACTAAGTAATATGTTTAGCAGAGTTAATCGCACTACGGTTTCGAGAAGTGAAAATTCATTCGATTTGCACGGAGCTGCCGGTAGAAGTCAGTATCTGTCATATGCAGAAAGTAATACAACTGTTTTAATGAATCAATTAAAATTAGAGCAAAGTGTTGGAGAATTTAAAATTGATTTTGGTATTAGTTATTCCTACTCCAAAGATAATTTGCCTGAAGAAATTAGTTATGGTGGTTCTGAGGCAGCACCATTAATCGGTTCATTACCTTATTCAACACCACCTGACAAAGTTCCGAACTATATGACAAATGATTTATCATTAATCCTTCTAAGCAATTTTGATGATTCTGATGCCGAAACATTTGAAGATGAATTAGGCACGACTATTGACTTTGAATGGGAAACAAGTTTTTCGAACTTATTAAGAATAAAGTTAACAGCCGGTGGAAAATATAAACACAAGAGGAGGGAATATGATTATAATACCATTTATCTTGATTTAGCAAGGGACCCCAGCAATATTGCTAATCAAGCAATAATAGAAAAATGGCCATGGATGGAGGATTATTTAGTTACAAATTCTTTTCCATATGAACCGTTTATTGATCACAATTATGACCCGGGTGATTTTATGAATGGAGAATATACCCTTGAACGTGTACCGCAATTAGAATTGGGCAGAGAGCTGGTTTCATATCTTCAAGATCAATTAGGCGTAAACTGGAATGGAGCAACAACCCCTCAAAGATTTGTTCCAAATTTTCACACAAGTAAAATGTACGACTATAATGGCATTGAAGATTATTATGCCGGTTATTTTATGCCAATTATTAGCTATGGCGATCAATTTACATTTATTCCGGGTATTAGGTATGAAAAAAATAAAACAATTTACACTGGAGTTAGGGGAGATGGTGGAAAGTTTTTTGAAAGTGTAGATTATGTTTATCATGAAAAAGAAGTAAAAAGAGAAAATGATTTCTTTCTCCCAATGATACATGCTAGATTTAAGCCATTCGATTGGTTCGATGTTAGAGCAAGTTATACTCATACATTATCCCGCCCAAGTTATACGGAGTTTTTACCTTCGTGGCATATTTCTTCCGCTCCATTATCTATTGATTACCGTAACCCAAATTTAAAACCCGCAAAATCGGAAAACTATGATTTATATTTTTCTTTTTACGGCAATAAAGTGGGACTGTTAACTGTTGGTTTATTTGCAAAAAGCATTGATGATCTAATTTTTTCTGAAAGCAAGATAATCCTTAGCGATACAATGGCTGTTGAGGAATTTGGACTAACAGAAGAAGAAACCGGTTATACACCAGCTTCATTTAAAAGTAAACCAATTTGGAGTTTTATAAATAATCCTAACACTTCTAAAGTTTATGGATTGGAATTTGAATGGCAATCTAATCTTTGGTTCTTACCCGGGTTACTAAAGAATTTAGTTTTTGGTATAAATTACACTTATACACATTCCGAAGTGAAATATCCTCGAACTGTGCCTATTAAAGAAATCGTTTCTTCGCCATTTGGAAATAGGGAAGTAATTGTTGGCAATGAAGATGCCGCTTATTCTGCTCCTTTATTATATCAGCCTGATCACATATTAAATTTGACACTTGGCTATGACTACGAGGGATTTTCAATTCGTACCTCATTACAAATGAAATCTGACATATTCTCACAAAATGATTGGAGGTCAGAGTTAAGAGGCTTTACGGATGATTTTTACCTTTATGATTTGGCTGTTTCTCAGAAATTACCGATAGATGGATTAGCATTATTCGGTAACCTCAAAAACATTTCTAAAACCATTGAAACTGATCTTAACAAAGAAACAAATTTTATGACTAACAAAGAATATTATAGTATGAATGCCAACTTTGGTATCAAATATAAATTTTAGTAGTAATTAGTAACTATTAACCACAAAAAAATGGAGAGTAAAATGATGAAAATCTTTTTAACACTTTTTTTAAGTTTTTCCGTCTTAAGTATAGCATCGGCACAAAGTATAATGGACGTACCTGCTAATGATAATGAGGGTAATCCAATTACTAACGCTCTAATTCAATATGTTGTTGCAGATACTAACGAAAATGGGAAACAACTACACGATATTTATAGGTTGGAGCGTGGAAAGACCTACTTTTACAACCAATCACCGGTATTCAAGAATCCAATTACATTAGTTGCAGATGAACCAGGTGATACTGATGAAACTAAGCCTCCAAAAATTATTATTACTACAAATGATGAGGGTGAAGTGCCCTATGAACATTGTATTACTACATTTGCAAATTTAACGATTAAAAATATTGCATTTACTACAACCAGCATTGAAGAAGGTTACTCTTGGGCAAATGCAATACTATTACAAGCCGATGATCTTAAAATTGTTTTAGAGAATTGTTATTTCGAATTAATTGGCTGGGGAATGATTGAAGCAGTAGTAAATAATACTGTTTTCATCTTGGACAGATGTCATGTTAGAAATGGTACTGTAATTCCGGATGGTGATGAGTGGGTTCCTTTTTTCTTCGAAATTGATACAGGTACAGTTGATTCTCTAATAGTAAGAAATAGTACATTTTTTAATTTACAAGGTTCTATCATAAATATTGAGCAGCAGAGTCCGGTTAATAATTTTATTTTTGATCACAATACATGTGTAAATGTTGTTAAAGGTTTTTCTACTGCAATTCATGCACACTTAAATTCTACGATAACAAATAATATTTTTTATAATGTTTCAACACATGGGGCGCTATTAACTGATATTTCAACAGGTGAAGATCAAATTCAAAATGGAATTATTAATGTTGATACCTTAATTTCCAACGAACCTAATGCCCCTGATTCTTTAGCCCACATTATGGATGAAGCAAATAGGGAAATTGTTGTAAGTAATAACGCTTACTTTTATACTCCAGGAGTTAAAGATTATTGGACATCTCATTCCGATTCCGTAGAAGCACCAATGTGGATTAATTCTAGATCTCAAGCAATGTTTGACGATGATGCTACTTGGCCAAATTTTGTAGCGGAAAATAATGTTGAAATTGACCCCGGGTTTACAAATTTTGGTGGAACCGATCAAATGGTTGCTCAATTGAATAACCATAGAGATAATAGTGCATTTGGCTTCTGGGGTTGGGATCCTGACTCAGCAGATTATCCGGAAGTTCATTGGGCATTTTTACAATGGCCATTACCTGAGGATTTTTCATATTCAGCCAATATTACTTCAACCGATGGTTATCATGTTGGGAGTTTAGTGTACTATCCTAGTGAATTGGAAGATTATATTTTAACGGATATAAATGAAAATACCAATGTTCCAACTGAATTTTCATTAGAGCAAAATTATCCGAATCCATTTAATCCAACAACAAATATCAAGTTTTCATTAGTAAAGGCGGGCGAGGTTAGTTTAGTAATTTATAATGCTATAGGACAAGAGATAAAAAGTGTTTTGAAAAACCAACATTTAAATGCCGGAGCGTATCAAAATGCTGTTGATATGTCGGGTTTCTCAAGTGGTGTTTATTTCTATACTTTGAAACAAAAAAATAATGTTCATGTACAAAAAATGATTCTTATGAAATAATTACCTTGTTCTAATTCTCCCAGACTTTGACCTCTTAGTTTGGGAGAACTTATTTAAAAGTTAAAAATATATTATATCTTTTACGATTATCAAGTTATTAAGTGAGGTTTTTTTGAAAATAGCACATAATTATTTTATCAATTTCGCCTTTTTTTTCCTGATATTACTGCTTATCTGTAACGAATCTTTTTCCCAATCATTGGTAAGAGCCGGACTCAGATCATCTGTATATGGATTTGATAGTTTCCCGGATTCCACTTGGTGGTACAACGTAACTTCAGATATGGCATCCAAGTTTGATGCTAATCCGGAATCGGCAGTTATTTGGATTTTAGGAAATACTACAAATAACGGTTGCTATTTGAATTTCCCAAATCCCAATCCGGATTCATCTTATAGTGATATCTATTTTGCTTGGGATGACAAAGATTTTAATGAATCATTTTTAGATAATTTTGATAATAACGGCGTTAAGGTATGGTTACAGGTTGAACCAGGTTTTGCGGATGTTTCCACTCTAATAGATTTAGTATTCACCCAATATGGGCATCATTCCAGTATTGTGGGGTTTGGTGTAGATGTAGAGTGGTATAAAACTAGTAGTGACAATAATAATGAAGGTGTGGCAGTTACTGATGAAGAAGTCGAAAGCTGGGTTAATAAAATTAGATCGTATAATGAAAACTATCAATTATTTACTAAGCATTGGCTTATAAGTAAAATGCCGCCAACTTATAGAGACGGTATGGTTTTCGTCGATGATAGTCAGATATTTTCCGATATGAATAGTATGATGAACGAATTTGAGGATTGGGGAAAAGCTTTTGCCCCGGCGAAAGTTGCATTTCAATATGGATATGAAAGTGACAAAATATGGTGGGAAAGTTTATCAGATCCCCCTAAAGAAATTGGAGATGAAATACTAAGAAGGTGTCCAAATACATCTGATTTATATTGGGTTGATTTTACAGCACACGATATTTGGCCGGAAAATTTTGTTCCAACTTCAATTAAAAATGATAATGGAACAGTTCCTAAAAAAATATTATTAAATCAAAACTACCCAAATCCATTTAATCCGGATACAATAATTAGATTTTCAATACCATCCATAAAAAATTCAGTTCCAGTCAAAACCCAACTGAAAGTTTATGATACATTGGGTAAAGAAATAGCAACTTTAATTGATGAGGATATGCATCAAGGTATTTATGAAGTCAATTTTACGGCAGAAAATCTTACCTCCGGAATATATTATTACAAACTGCAAGCTGGAAATATTATTGAAACTAAAAAGATGATTTATCTAAAGTAGGTTTATATAATATTAACAAATACTTTATAGCTATAGGAAGTATGGATAACTAATAATTGGATAAAATTATTATGAATAGAAAAATTTATATACTACTTATTTTTTTCTTTGTAGGATTGGATGTAACAGGACAAAATTTAAAGATTAATGAAAAAGATTATTTTGAAAAACGGGGTCTGAATGTTTTGGTGTTTCAGGATATTTATCCTGAGGGCCACCAAGGCGGTATAACAATTATTCAACATGGTAAACGCGTTGCTGCTAATGGTAATTTATCGTTACAACCGGCACCGGGACAATGGGAACCACATCCAAGGCTGTTAAATAAAGAGATTATAAAAGAAAAGAATAAAATTGTCTCTACATTAATGTTTCCTGATTCAAATAGAATTAAAACTGCTGAACAACCCATAATTTACCCTGATATTAAAATCCGGTATGATGTTAATGTTATTGCAGTCGATGAAAACTTTAAAATAACAGTTGATTTAGAAAAGCCGCTACCCAAAGAATGGGTAGGTAAAGTTGCTTTCTACATAGAATTATATCCCGGAAATCTTTTTGGGAAAACATATTCTGTGGATAATAAATTTGGCATATTCCCGAGATATGGTTCGTCACCTGTGGAACCGGATGGCGATGGGGAATTTGAAGCTGTTCCAATGGCCGTAGGTAAAGAACTTATTGTGGCTCCTGAAGACGATTATTTGAAGTTAAAAATAACAAATAAAAGTGGGGAACTAGAGTTAATTGATAGCCGTGTAAAACATAATCCAGGCTGGTTTGCAGTACGATCTTTAGTTCCGGCCGGTATTACTAAAAATGCCGTTGAATGGTTAATTGAACCGAATACTATAAATGATTGGCTTTATACACCGGTTATTCATACTTCCCAAGTCGGATATCACTCAAAGCAGACAAAGATTGCATTAATTGAACTAGATAAAAACGATAGTAATATTGATAGCATTAAAGTTAATAGAATACTTCCAAGTGGCGGCTATTCTACAGTACTTTCTATATATGAAAATGAAAAACATGAATTTTTGAGATATAATTACTTAAAGGCCGATTTTACCGGTTTGGAAGAATCGGGAATGTATGTTGTTAAATATGGAGATATAATTTCGGAGCCATTTAAAATTGATGATGAAGTTTATAAAAATGGAGTATGGCAACCTACTTTAGAATATTTTCTACCGGTTCAAATGTGCCATATGAAAATATTCGAAAAATATAGAGTTTGGCATGATGTATGTCATTTGGATGATGCATTGATGGCACCGGAAAATATAAATCATTTTGATGTTTATACTCACGGAAATGTGCCGGAGGGTTTTACTCCATTAAAACCGGTTCCAGGTTTGAATAAAGGGGGGTGGCACGATGCCGGAGATTATGATTTTAGAATAGAATCGCAAATTGGTACTGTACTAACACTTATTTATGCCTATGAAGAATTTGATCTTCAACATGATCAAACACTGATTAGCCAAGAAGAAAATTTAGTAGAAATACATCATCCGGATGGTAAACCGGACGTTCTTCAACAAATTGAGCACGGTTTATTAACTATTCTGGGTGGATATAAAAATTTTGGAAAGTTTTACCGCGGAATATTGTGTCCGACTCTTCGCCAGTATGCTATGATGGGTGATGCCGGGAGTATGACCGATAATAAAGTTTTTACCGGGGATGTTAAAAGTACTTATGAAGGATTTTGGTATGATCACATAACTAATAAATATGATAAATATTTTTCTCCGCAAAAAAATAAAGAGACAGAAAAAGAATACATTCATGATTTAGATGATAGAATGGTATTTCTTGAAGATAATCCGGCAAGGCAATTATATGGAATTGCCGGGCTGGCAGCAGCAGCTAGAGTCATGAAGTCATATAATACAAAGTTAGCAGAAGAGTGTTTATCTGCAGCCGAGAATTTGTGGCAGAAATACAAATCTGAAACAAACAAATGGACAAATAATCAAAGAATTCATGCTTTAACAGAATTAATTATTACTACGAACAAAAATGAATATAAAAAAGAGCTTATTGCTCTATTGCCAATAATTAAAGAATCTCTTAATTCCACAGGATGGATTTTAGGAAAGGTATTGCCATACATTAAAGATAAAACATTTGTTGATAAGGTGAACAATGAAATTGTAAAAGTTAAAGAATATGTAGATGAGGCATCAAATGAAAATCCTTTTGGAATTCCATATCATCCGGAAATTTGGGGTGCCGGATGGGGTATCCAAAGTTTTGGATATAGACATTATTTTCTCTACAAAGCTTGGCCGAAAATATTTACCAAGGAACCAATGTTAAATGCACTAAACTTTGTTCTTGGCTGTCATCCGGGAGAAAATACTAACTCCTTTGTTTCTAATGTTGGTGCAAAGTCCCAAACAATTGCTTATGGAGTTAACAGAGTTGAGTGGTCATTTATTCCCGGAGGTGTTATTTCCGGAACTAATCTCGTAAGACCTGATTTACCGGAGTTGCTTGATTGGCCGTTTCTGTGGCAGCAGTCTGAATATGTAATGGGAGGTGGTGCTACCCACTTTATGTTTCTTGCTCTTGGTGCAGATAAAATACTAAATGAAGAGTAGATGAGTGAGTAGCTGTTATCATATAATCATCAGATTAATTTACTCTTTGATAGCAATAATTTTCTTCTATTCTTGTTCGGAATCAAAAATTGATGGAATAATTTTACTTACTAATAGTGAAATAGAAGTTGGCATACTTCCGGAAGTTGGCGGAAGAATTGTACTGCTGAGAAAACCTGGGAAAGACAACATATTAAAATCAGATTCTTCACTTTGGATAAATGCAGATCAAAGAAAACCGGAGATAACTCCTTCAACCGATTTTGTTGCATTCAATGGAAATATAACTTGGATTGGTCCGCAAAAGGAATGGTGGGTACATCAGAATTTAAATATTGAAAGGAAGGAAAATAAAGCTGATTGGCCGCCTGAACCATATTTAATTTATAGTGCTTATCAAATAACTGAACAAACGAAAACTTTTCTCAAACTAGTTGGTCCGGTTAGTCCTATAAATGGATTAAGATTAACTAAGGAGTATAGAATTACAAATGGTGGTGAAGTTGAAATTAAAGTAACTGCAAAAAATGAAAGGAAAACAACTGTTAAGTGGGATCTTTGGATGCTAACGCGTTTGGATGGCTTTGCACGAGCTTATGTTCCAATATCGGAAAGTGGAATTTTAGAGTTAGTAATAAAAAAAAATAATAAAACTGAAACTACCCCATATAAAGTTGTAAGCAATCATTTTACTTTTGATCCATCGCTTCCTTCGAGCGATAAAAATGAACAAGTTCAAGAAGTGCATTTATATCCTTCCCGGAATTATATTGTTGGCTTTGGCAAAAATCAAATGTTGTTAATTAATTTTGATAAAATTGAAAAAAACTTGATTCACCCAAATCATGGTTTAGTTGAATTATATAGTTTCATAAACAAAGATGGAGATGATACACTTCTGGAACTTGAGGTTCACGGAGCTTATAAAACACTCAAATCGGGGGAGATTATGACTTTGACCGAAACATGGAAGCTAAAGCATTATAATGGTGAAAATAATTCAAAAGATCATTTAACGTTTTTAAAAAAGAATTTAGAACTTTAATTCGAACACAATAAATTTTATATCAGGTTCAATAACTGAATTATATAAGAACGAAATATCTCACATTATTCATTAGCTTATTTATTTTTATGCTGTTTTCATGTAAGTCGGTTCATCAGGATAGAGAAAAAATTATAGGTGTAAAAATTTATGAGTATAATGGTAATTTTAATGATCTGTTCGCTAAATGGGAAGGGATAGGAATAAATACTGTTTTTGCCGGTACTGAATTGTTATCTGATAATAATTTTAAGAAATTGGCTGACAGGTTTAATATCGGGACATTTGCAATCCTGCCAATTTTTTATGCACAGGAAGAACTGGAAAAAGATTCTTCACTTTTTGCCATTACACAATTTGGGACTATTGCTGAAAAAGAATGGGTGAAATTTGTTTGTCCTTCCCAAAAGCAATTTATTATAAATAAGATTAAGTATATTTCAATGTTTGTTAAAGAGCATAATCCGACCGGCATTAGCTTAGATTTTATTCGTCATTTCTCTTATTGGGAAAAAATTTATTCTAATACAAATATTGATTCTTTGCCAAATACATGCTTTAATGAATCATGTATTATAGAATTTTGTTATAGTAATAATATATTATATCCTAATAATTATAAGTCTGCAAATGAGAAATATAAATGGATTAGAAATAATTACTTTGAAAAATGGATTGAATGGAAATGTAATTTAATTTCCGAAACTGTTAAATCAATTGTTACCGAAGTAAAAATGATAAATCCTCATATAAAAATAAATTTACACGCTGTTCCGTGGAGACAAGATGATTTTGGCGGAGCAATTATTTCTGTAATTGGACAAGATCTTAAAGAACTTGCTAAGTATGTAGACTATATTTCGCCAATGACATATTCACACATGTTAAAAAGAAAGCCGAAGTGGATTCATTCTGTTGTTGAGGATGCGGCAAATGTATCTGATGCAAAGATTCTTCCAAGCATACAGGTTGGTAATTCTTATTTAAATGATAATTTTTCAGTTGATGAGTTTGCAAAGTGCATTGATGAAGCTATGGCAGAACCATCTTGTGGTATTATTTATTGGAATTGGAAAATGTTAATTTCAGACAAAATTAAGTACAATACAGTTAAAAATAAAAAGTATTAATTTTATGGAAAATTATTTAATATAAATAAGTTAGCTAATGAAAAAAGTAATCTAAAATAAATTGGAGTAAAAATTGACAAAAGCTTTAATAAGTATTTTAGCAGTTACAATTTTATTTATAACATCTTGTACAACAAAAAATATTAATTATGATGATGTAAATAAATGGGGAACGTTGGAAACAGCACAAAAATTAAGTTGGCGTGCAGTTCATCTTCTTCATTATAATAATGATCAAGATCTGGAAGAATTGGCCACACATATCCCTAAGTTAGCAAAGATGGGGATTAATAAAATTATCCTAGAAGTTGATTATCATTTTACATTTGAATCGCACCCTGAACTGAGGCAAACTGATAATACAATTACTAAAGCCGGGGCACAAAAATTTACCCAGGTATGTAGAACTAATGGAATAGATATCATCCCTCAGTTTCAGTGCGTCGGGCATCAATCTTGGGCTAAGGATACTTATAAATTGTTAGAAGTTTATCCTGAATTGGATCTTACACCGAATGCATTTCCGGATAATGAAGGGCTATACTGTAGAGAATGGGATGTAACTAATCCGAGAGTATATGAAATTGTATTTCCTTTAATGGATGAAATTATTGATGCGTTTGATGCAAAAGCTATGCATGTAGGAATGGACGAAATATTTTTACTTGGTTCCGATGAATCACCATCTACTAAAGGACAAAATTCGGCAAAATTATATGCAAAAGCTGTAAATGATATTTACCAGCACCTTGTAATAGAGAAAGGTGTAGAAATGTTAATGTGGGGAGATAGGTTAATAGATGCCAATGAAATTAATTACGGGGAATGGGAATCATCAGCTAATGGAACAGCTCCGGCTATTGACATAATTCCTAAGGACATTATTATCTGTGACTGGCATTATGAAAGTTTTGAGTCCTATAAAAATGTAAATCCGGATGAATTTACAACAACACTTAAAGGAAGTAACAATGCGTTTAAAAAATTAGAATCGGATGAATTTTTATCAATCCCGATGTTTATAGAAAAAGGTTTTAGAGTTCTTCCTACCAGTTGGAGGGAAGTTAAAAATATGGAAAATTTATTGTACTATAGTTTACTTCAAAATAACCCTAAAATGTTAGGCCATTTATTTACTTTATGGTCTTCCAACAAAGGTGATAAACTAATTAAATACTCACCAATGGTAGAGGGATTGAAAATGGGGAAACCATTTTTTAAGTGACTAACAAAAATTGGACTGACTAGTAACAAACCACAAAAATTCTACAAATTTATTATCGATACATTTATAGAATATGCAGTTTAGCTGTGTATTCTATATTTTGCTATATTGATTTCTTAAATTCGTTTTAAAATTCATTTATGGCTAAAAATTATGTACAAATCATCATTATTTATTGTTATAATACTTATGGTTTCATGTTCCCCCCAAAAAAAAATAACTGATATGGATTCTATTGCTGAAAAATTCGTAAAACTTGTTCTTAGAGTAGGGCAATACAACTCGGCTGTTGTTGATGCCTACTATGGCCCGGAAGAATGGAAGCCTGTTGAACTAACCGAAAAGCAAAAAAGTAATTTTCCGGCTGATGATTTTATATCTCAAGTTGAAGAGCTTCAAAATGATTTAACATATATTGAATCTGCCAAATTAAGTGATGAAGGAAAAATGAGGAAAATATTTCTTTCAAAACAGGTAACTGCTATAAAGACTAGGATAGAAATGATAGCAGGCAAGAAATATAATTTTGATGAAGAATCAAAATTACTATATGATGGAATTGCTCCACATTTAGAGCAAAAACATTTCGCAGAAATATTATCGGAATTGGATAATCTACTCCCAGGTAAAGAAGATGTTGCAAAACGATTTGAAGATTACCGTAATCAATTTATTATCCCGATAGAAAAGCTGGATACCGTTTTTATGACGGCTATTGAAGAAGGAAGAAAAAGAACATTAAAATATATTCCGTTGCCTGAAAAAGAAAATTTTGTAGTTGAATATGTAAAGAATAAATCATGGGGAGCATATAATTGGTATAAAGGTAATAGCTTTAGTGTAATACAAGTAAATACGGATCTACCTGTTTATATTGATAGAGCTGTCGATTTAGCTTGTCATGAAGGATATCCGGGGCATCATGTTTATAATATGCTACTGGAAAAGAATCTACTGAAAGAAAGAAAATGGATGGAGTTTAGTATTTATCCTTTATTTAGCCCTACATCATTAATTGCAGAAGGAACGGCTAACTACGGCATAAATGTTGCATTTCCCGGGGAAGAAAGAATTAAATATGAAAAAGAATATTTATTCCCACTTGCAGGCTTAGACGCAACAAAAGCAGAAGAATATTATGAGATTTTACATTTGGTTGAAAAATTAAATTTTGCTAGAAATGAAGCTTCTCGTAAATATTATGATGATGAGTTTACAAAAGATGAATTACAGAACTGGTTAGTAAAATATTGTTTATATACACCGAATAAAGCAGCCAAGTCCGTTGATTTTATAGATTATTATGGCAGTTATGTAATAAATTATAATTATGGTCAACAATTAGTTAAAGATTATGTTGAAAGTCGGGGCGGGACAAAAGATAACCATGAAAAGCGTTGGGAAATTTTTACTGATTTAATATCTAGACCGTATACTCCTGCAGATCTTAAAAATTAGTTTAATTATACATTATTAAGAGATCTTTGAAAAATTAAAATACGCGTCATTCTGAGGAGCGGAGCGACGTGAGAATCTTTTAATATAAGTTAGAATGGTGAATTATTAATATGTGGATTCAAAAAGAAATAAGTTTAAAAGCTAGAAATCGTGGATTTCATGTAATAACACATGAGATTGAAAATCAGATCCCTGAATTAAATAAAATTAAAGTTGGTCTAGCCAATGTTTTTATTAAACATACATCTGCCTCATTAACGCTTAACGAAAACGTCTCTCCGGATGTACGTAGTGATATGGAAGCACATTTTAATAAAATGGTTCCTGAAAATATGCCTTACTATCAGCATGTGTTTGAAGGAGCAGACGATATGCCGGCACATATAAAATCTTCTTTACTCGGACCATCGCTTACAATCCCAATTCAAGATGGTCATCTACATTTAGGTACGTGGCAAGGTATTTACCTCTGCGAGCATAGAGATTATGGTGGCTCTAGAAGAATTGTTATTACTCTTAATGGTGAGTAACAATAGAATTATAGGTTTCTCACCTGAGAGGAAAGATCAAAGCAATAATTTAAAATTAGCAAAAATAATTTTTTAAATATTTTGACAAAATGTTATTTGTTAAAATACTCAGCAAATTTGTTATGCCTCTCGTCTCTGCTTGAGATGAGCTTAATTATAAAAATAATTCATAAAAAAGACCATTCACACTGAGCGGACTTATCTACCTTTGGCATGAGTCGAAGTGTGAATGGAAATTAAAATTTAACCAGGTAAAACATGCGTATAGATAGAATGCTAGCAATTACAGTAATACTTTTAAACAGGGATAGAATTAGTGCACGGGAATTAGCCGATAGATTTGAAGTCTCAATTAGAACCATATACAGAGATGTTGATGCAATAAGTATGGCAGGTATTCCTATTACGTCTTATGCCGGTAAGCAAGGCGGTTTCAAGATTATTGATAGTTTTAAACTTGACCGTCAATTATTAACCATGAAAGATATGTTGGCTATACTTTCTGCGCTTAAGGGTATCAATGCAACATTAGAGAACAAAGAATTGGATTCTGCTATTGATAAAATTACTTGTTTAGTCCCTGATGATAAAACAAGTCTTCTTGAAGATCACTTACAACATATTTCTATTGATATTTTGCCGTGGAGCTATCAAAAATCGCAGCAAAAATATTTAAAACAGATTCATAATTCCATAACTGAAAATCAAATTATTGAATTTCAATATGAAAACTCAAAAGGGGAAATTAGGGAAAGAAAAGTTGAGCCAATGACTTTGTTATTTAAAGGATATGCATGGTATTTATTTTCGTTTTGTCTCTTTCGTAATGATTTTCGTCTGTTTCGTTTATCAAGAATGAAAGACGTTACCGTACTGGAAGAAAAATTTACACGGAAAGAGAAAATCTATAAAGAATATTTTAAGGAATCATATCAGACAGCCAATTTAGTGAATATCGTTCTCAAATTTCCGAAAAATATGAAACAAAAAGTAATAGAATATTTTGGAGAAGAAAGTGTTAAGATACAAGAAAATGGCGACCTGATTGTAAATTTTACTTCCCCGGAAGATGAATGGATTTATTCTATAATATTAAGTTTTGGCGAAAATGTTGAAGTTTTAGAGCCTAAGCATGTTAGGGGCATAATTAAGAAAAAAGCAGAAAAAATATTTAATAATTATAAACATGACATAATGGTGTCACAGGCCTAACATATATTGCCTACTCACTTTTAATAAAATAAGGAGCAACAATGAAAGAAGGACTTATTAAAGAACTCGAAATGCAAGAAAAATTTCTGCTAAATACAATTGAATGCTTATCCGAAGAGAATTCAGATTTTCGCCCAAAAGAGAAAATGTATACAGTTGCACAACATATTGGCCATGCCGCGGAAACAATCGACTGGTTTTTTGAAGGAGCATTTGGTGAAAATGGCTTTGATATGAATTTTGAGAATTACGAAGAAAAAATGAAGGAAAAATATAATTCATTTGATGATTCAGTTAAGTTATTAAAAGAAGCTACTGCAAGAGGAATTGAAACACTTAAAAATGCTTCTGATGCCGAACTTATGGCTCCGATTACTGGCGAAATTATGAAAGGTGCTCCTAAATTGGCTGTAGTTGGTGCAATTACTGATCATACAGCTCATCATAGAGGTGCAGTATCTGTTTATGCTCGTTTATTAGATAAAGCTCCCAAAATGCCGTATGATGGAATGTAAAAGTATTTGTCATCTCGAATATTTTTTGTGAGAGATCTTATAATATTTAATATAGTCATTGCCATTCCCGAATTCATACTGAGCGGACTTGTCTGCCTTTGGCATGAGTCGAAGTATGTTTTTATCGGGAATCTATTAAACAATAATTGGAGCATAAAATGGAACAACAAATGAAATTTTGTCATTCGTGCGGAATGCCGTTGGATGGTCAAATGGGTAAAGAAGGAACGCTTT
>Ga0209633_10000451_pt1 | contig 48048 bp, 40 predicted proteins | sample Cruoilmetagenom1_FD_187290 | JGI IMG/M metagenome (GOLD analysis project Ga0209633, IMG submission 187290) | Oil polluted marine microbial communities from Coal Oil Point, Santa Barbara, California, USA - Sample 1 (SPAdes) (version 2) | ecosystem: Environmental > Aquatic > Marine > Oil seeps ... | reverse complement strand
GACCAGTCTTCGGAGAAACCGGCTTAAATATGAGTGATTCAACAACAGCTTCTACTGACAACCAGCCCCTTGACGAAATTATGTTGGCCATGGATGTGGTCGACACCCTCCGCCACCAAGAAAAACTGGTTACTCATGAACTTGACAGTGATGCCCGTGACGAAGAACTTAAAGAAAGGCTTCGTAAAATTTATGCGGCCCAGGGTATAGATGTACCGAATCATGTTCTGGAAGAGGGGGTGCAGGCTCTTAAAGAAGATCGTTTTACCTATAGCCCCCCCAACTCCGGTTTGAGAACCGGTCTGGCCAGTCTTTACGTGAGCCGGGGGCGTTGGGGAAAGTGGTTACTGCTTTTTATTGTTGCTCTCCTCATTGCCTGGGGAGGATACCGGTTTTTTGTTTCAGGACCTAAGGCAGCTTTACCTAAAAAGGTTGAGGCAACATATACACAGCTGCAGGATAGTGCCAAGTCGGAAAAGGGGAGAAATTTTGCAAAAAGATTCTATGAACAGGCCCGGACCGGTCTCAAGAATCAAGACGAAATTGCCGCCAAGAGGGCTTTGCATGAAATGGAAAACCTGCAGGGGGCACTGGATCAGCAGTATAGTCTCAAGGTTATTGCCCGACCCGGGGAGAAATCCGGTGTCTGGCGTATTCCTGATGTCAACACCAGTTCCCGGAATTACTATATTATTGTTGAAGCCGTAGATGCTGGAAATAAACCTGTAAAGGTGGCCGTTACCAGTGAAGAAAGCGGTAAGACAACCATGGTCTCAAAATGGGGAATCAGGGTTGAAGAAGGAATCTTTCAATCCATTGGTGCCGACAAACAGGATGACGGCATTATTCAGAAAAACATTTTTGGACAAAAGAAAAAAGGCTATCTGGTGCCGGAATACCAATTTCCCACTACCGGTGGAGCTATCACTTCCTGGTAACCAAAAACAAAAGATATGATCAGCGGACGACAAACATTGAGTTCCATCGAACTTGCTATGCAGAAGGTTCGAGAGGCTATCGGCAAGGTTGACATCCAGATTGGAGAGGCGGCAGCAAAATTACTTGCCATGCAGCAGGAGGAGGTAGGCGACTACCGAGAATTATCCAGATTGCGGGTTGATTTGCTGGCAACCGGCAAAGCCGATGATGTTCTGGATGAAACAGCTGCTACCGTAAAGCAACTATTAAAAAGACGAAGTGATGCTCTCCAGCTTTTTGAGCAGGAACTTACTGCTACCCGAGATCTGATACGGGATCTTGAAGAGAAGCGCCAGCAACAGGCTGACAGTGTTGATCAAGCAGCAGACGTGGTGGATGAGGCGGAAGCAAAGACTCAAAAAAGGCTTGACGCCGAGCCAGCCTATCGAACCCAGCTCGATCGTGTTCATGACCTTGAACGTACCGTGCGCCACGCTGAACATAAGGCAGAACAGAGGGAAGAGGAACTTGAGAACAAGGGAAAACCATACCGCGAAGACAAGCTTTTCATGTATCTCTGGAACCGTAAATACTCCCTTACCGACTATAAGGCTAACTCTCTTACCAGGATGTTTGACCGCTGGGTTGCCAAAATAATACGGTACCCTGATGCGCGGCTTAACTATACCAAACTGCAGGAAATTCCTGAGCGATTGAGGGAACATGCAGTAGAGATGAAAGCTCGCCTGGAAAAAGAATTTGCAGCCCTCAAAGCTCTTGATGAACAGGGAAAAGCAGATGACGGTATCCCTCTCCTGGAGCAGAAACTCCATGAAGAAGAGAAGCAACTGAAGGATATTGATAATGCAATAGAGGCAGCTGAGAAGCACCAGCGTGAACAGCAACAGCAACGGGCCAGCTACAATTCTGGTGATGACGAAGCCTATAAAGAGGCTGTTTCATTCACCAACAGCAGACTGCAACAGAAAGATATCATGCAGCTGAGGTTAGAGGCCCAGGCAACCCCCTACCCGGAAGATGATATTATCATTAATCGAATCTTTGATTCGGAAAAGGAAGAGCAGGAGAGCAGAAGCGCGACCAAAGAGTTCAAAAAATCTCGAAAGAGGCACGAAGAAAAACTCTATGAACTGGAGCAGCTGCGCGCTGATTTTAAGCACAATCGATATGACGGAACCGGCACTGGATTTTCTAATCCTGCCATGATCGCTGTCATGCTGGAAAATCTTCTCAGTGGAGCTTTAAACAGAGATGGGTTCTGGCGGGTTCTTGAGCAGCAGCGACGCAGATTACCCCGACGTTCAAACCCAACCTTTGGTTCCGGTGGCTTTGGCCAGGGAACCATATGGGGGAAAGGCCGGGGATTCCCCGGGAATTTTGGAGGCGGAGGCGGGTTTTCCTTCCCAAGGCGCCCTGGCGGTGGCGGTTTTCGCTTTCCCGGTGGCGGTGGCGGTGGTGGTTCACGCTCCGGTGGAGGAGGTTTTCGTACAGGCGGGGGATTTTAGTTTTGATGGTTTATGACCTGTAAAAGGGCCTGAATCTCTGGTCTATCTCCAGGTCCCCTGCCTATATGATGTAGGCTGATAACACCGGCTGGATCGATTAACACATCCCCGCCGCGCTGATTTATATTGCCATCTCCACCTTTTCGGGGACGCCTTCCCCTGAGAATCTCTTTAAAATAGGCCAACCAGGTACGATACCCCCAGATATCCCAGAAACCTGCCTCACCCATACCAAAATAGCGGTAGAGAGCTTTCTGTTCATCCAGAACAATCGGCCACTCCACACTGGTATCTCTTAAATATTCCGTGGCAGACTCGATGTTCTCGAAACTTACTGCTATAATATCAACCCCTGATTCGTCAAATTCCTTTCTGTGCTGGTACAACTGTACCAGATGTCCCTGACAGGGCAGTCACCCCAGATGACGTAAAAAAACAAGCAGCTTCCACTTCCCTGACCAGCTTTTTACATCTACTTTTTTTCCCTCCAGGTCAAACAGATCTACTGCAGGGAAACCTTCGCCAACTCTATCCAGCTCTCCGGCCATAGCAACTCTTCCTCATTTTAGACCTGGGGACAGATTGAATTTCCCAGTAAGCGCAGGGGACTGAATTCCTTTCGAGTCTTTTTTCGAAAATTATTCGCCCCCCGTGTAATAGCAAAGGGAAATAAAGTCAGTCCCCTGCATGAAAAAATAAAGCCACTTTGTGAACATCAGAGGAGAACACAATGAGAAGTATACCTTGAAGAACCGCGGTGGCACAGGTGAGAAACACCGAACCGGAAAGTGCTGCAAAAATCACTTTCCGGTTCGATAGGAACTGCAGCAGCGAGCAACCAGGAGCCTGTCCGAGAATACCCTCCTAACTGACTATCTTATCATAATATCTTTTCAGATCAACATTCAAAAAGCCCTGGATTTTTGACAGGGACCGGCCATAACCGCTCCATAGATCCCGGACGGAAATTGCAGCAATATTCTCTTTCACCTTGCCTTCCATTTTCTTCCAGAGATTTTTTCGATAATCAGTGTCAAGCCTGACAAGTTCGCCACCCTGTGCAAGTGCCTTCTTCAACATTTTGGGATATGCCACCTTGCTGAAGAAAATAGCACCAATTGTGAGGGTAACCAGGAGAAAGATCATGGGAATAACAAGATTATTTAATGAAAAGGTACCGTTTCTAATAGAAGTTATAAGAGTACTCTCGGGAAAAGAAATCAAACTCTTCAGAAGCAGATCTCCAAAGAGGAAAAGCAGCAGTGCGATAACACTGGTAATTTTGGTTACCTTCCACGACGCTTTCTGACATTTTGACGTGAACCCTGCTGTTGCCTCAGCAACCATCTGCAGTTCGTTCACCTGACGATCAACATCTTCCAGAATATGGTTAATCCTGAATCCGGGTGCGTTATTGATTTTTGCTATCAGTTCGTCTCTTTCCTGGGGCCAGCCTTCAACCGCAGAACCGGGACCGACAGCGTCGGGTGAGTATGTCAGATAAATATGAGGGATGTCTTTTCGCCCGGTCATCTGAGACATATTCCAGCAAAGAGTGCCGTAGGACCGGGTAAAGTCACTCAGGCTGTCACACTCATCTATCCTGCTCATCACAAAAACAATACGATCCTCACCCGATTTTTCCGGCAGAGTATTTCTGATGGTAGTGTATGATTCTTTAATTGTGCCCGCTTTATGAGGATCAAACATGAGAACAATAAGATCCGCCATCTTGGCAAGGTCACCCAGGACTGCCATATAATCATATCCCCGGTCCTTCTCACTTGTGGCATCAAGCATTCCGGGACTGTCAATAATTGCCATATTGTCGAGTACCGGGCTGTCAATATACTTCAGGCTCATATGAGAGATAAGCCTCTCCCCATATTTTTTGAACTTGCCGAAAGGCATATTGACATCATTTATCAATGTAGATCCTGGAACCTCGGAAACCCCGGCTGCAGGATTAGTCGTAATCACAGTAAAGGAATCGTCGGTTGGAGCCTGACCTGTTCTTTGAACGTCCTGTCCAACCAGTTCGTTGATAAGTGTAGACTTACCCGAGGAATAGTTACCGATTACAAGGACAATCGGCTTCCATTTCATAGTAGACTCGAGACCAGTAAAATCCATTTTAAAGCGGGCAAACAGTGGGGCGAGTTTCTTCTTTACCTTAGTCTGTAATTCATTCTGCAGTTCTTTTTCATTCATTGCATAACTCACATTGTTTTTAATCTTGACGATACATTTGCCAAAGTGGCGCCCATTTTACTTACCTTACACAAAATCTTTAACAATACTTGTTTACGATTTTAATACACAGGGGTATACAATAACAGGAACAGAAAAAATCAACTGATCAAATCAGCAGAATATACTGAGGACGTAACAGACAGCACAATTTCAATATATTTTCCCACGAAAAGAGTGCACGTCAGTAAAGAACTTACAAATGCATGAAATAAAATGCCAGGTTTTTCTGATAATTTTACTGTTGATACTATCGTTCTTTCCTTCAAACGGATCGCGTCTACCAACTTACTGAATGGCAAAAGGTTTAGAGAACACTCTCGCTGAGCCATCGGCAAACGGCTTCCGCCACCCCGCCATCATTATTGGAGGAGACAACTGTATATCTTGACTGCAAAGAGACCGGCCCGTTGGCAACCAGATATCCCTGTCCTGCCCAGTTGAGGAGATCTTCATCATTATAGTCGTTACCAACAGCACCTGCCCTGGATTTTGGGACACCGACTCTCTCGCTCAGCCACCCTGCCGCACTACTCTTTGAAACTTCCCTGGCAAAAATTTCTACCCAGACAGATCGTTTATCCAGAGGTGAAGTTGCCTTGATCACACTATAGTTACTGAAAACAGTCGACAAGTTGTCGGTTACCTCATCACCTCTTTCTCCGTCCACAATGCAGAGAAGCTGGGTTGCCTTACCAAAATTGGCAAGCTTCTCCCGGGTCAGCACCGTAGCGAACTCTCTATAGAGATCAAGGCGGGTCTGAAAATCACTGTTTGAACCACTGCTGTATTTATATATAAAGTGCTTCGTGTCAGGTACTGAGCGATGAACCATATAGTCGAGTTTACACCGGTCAAGAACTGCAGAAATAGCAATGACATCCTCAGCATTAAGAGAGTATTTTTTTAAAATAGTACAGGCGGGAAAATCCATGATGGAGGCACCTGTGGAAAAGATCACGTAATCTATCGGCAGATTTTTTTTTGAGCCATCACACTTCAGCTCAGCCATTATCTTCTGAAAAGAGTACAGTGATCTTCCCGTTGCGATTGCTGTAATAACTCCCAATTGCTGAAGCCCGGCCAATGCATCTCTATCTATAGCAGCAAGAGTTTTATCATCCCGCAGAAAAGTTCCATCAAAATCTACTACAAACAGTCCTTTTGTCATTGCACCCGTAACTGTTTTGCCAAACCGCTGTAACGCTGTATGCCCCTTGAGAGGGCCAGCTCTATCACCTGTTTTTCCGCTGCGATACTCACCCGCTTTCTGGCCCTGGTTACCGCAGTATAGAGCAGCTCCCGGCAGAGTACTCTGTTATCCTCACGGGGCAGAACCACCAGCACTTCGTTAAACTCCGACCCCTGACTTTTATGAATTGTGATAGCAAAGGCGGTTTCACATTCTGGCAGACGATAGGGCAGGTAGCTTTGAAAAGTACCATCGCCATTTTCAAACCATACCTTCAATCTGTGATCCTCCGGATCAGGAATGCAGATGCCGATATCACCATTATACAAACCAAGACTATAGTCATTCCTTGTCACCAGGACAGGTCTCCCAGTATACCAGCTATCGGGTTTACATTCAAACCCCTTGCCGGCCAGATAAAATTCAATTTTCCGGTTTACTCCTGCCACCCCCCGTTCTCCCTGATGGACACTGCAAAGCACCTGAAAATTGACAAATGCAGAGAATACCGCCTCTATTCCAATATCCTCTACCCTCGTTACTTTCTCCATATAGCCTGCATAGCGGTCCCCCGTATGATCAGAAAAATTCGTCTCCTCCAGATTCACATTTACATTCTTCTTATCACAAAGGATAGACCATACACGAGCAGAGTCCCCCTCATTAATACTCTCAGCGAGTCCTTTAATCCCTCCGTCAAAGCGATAGGTTTCACGCAATGTGACAGTGTTCTCAGGAAGGCTTTTTATGCAATCTCCAAGAACAGATCCTGACTCCACGGAAGCAAGCTGATCCTTATCTCCAAGAAGAACCAGTCTTGCACCGGACTTGAGAGCATCGACAAGCTTACTCATCAGAGCCAGATCAATCATCGATGCCTCATCTACTATCACAACGTCCCAGCCCATCGGGTTGTTGCTGTTATGACGAAATTGTGGTGAATTTCGGCGAGTTCCAAGCAGCCGGTGTAGAGTCTTTGCCTCCTGTGGGAGAACCGATTCGATCTCTTTTGAGAGTTCTATTGTCTCACAACTTCCACTAATGGAGAGTTGCAATCGCATGGCTGCCTTACCTGTCGGGGCAGCCAGCCCTATACGAAAACTGCTGCCACCATCCTCCAGAAGAATGGCAATAATTTTGAATACCGTGGTTGTTTTCCCTGTACCAGGGCCTCCTGAAATTATGGTCAAACCCTTTTCAAGTGCAACCTCCGCTGCCCTTTTCTGCCAGTTGATTTTTGCTTCATCCCTGCCAAAGAAATGTTCAAGAAGTTTTCTGCTCTCCTTCTTTTTCCTATAAGAGATACCCGCCATCACCTTGATCTGACGGGCAAGTCTAGATTCGTAATGGAAATATCTATGCAGGTAAAGATGGCGGTTATGAACGATAAGTGGTGTTTGACCAGAGACTGATACGAGATGGCTTTCCAGTAACAGTGCAGACTCATTCGTTGTCAAAGGCAGACAGCTGTGACCAGCGACCATTGAGCTGGACAGTTTTGCAACCAGTTCGAAAAACTTTTCTTTCTCTTCACCGGAGAATTTTGAACGGGCAGCAAGAAATTGTGCAAAATGAGTATCGAGTAGACTAAAACTATTTTCACTCTCCATCAGCACCTCCAAAGATCCGATCAAGCTCGATCAGACGTTCAATTTCCGGTACAGTGCTGAAAATTCCGTTGCCGATCAGATCATGCTTCATGCCACGTACAAAAAGATAGAAAACACCACCAAAATGGTCTTTATAGTTATAATTAACGATTACATTTTTTAGATGGCGATGGAGAACCAGGGTATAAATCCAGAACTGAAGACCATAGTTATGTGACCGCATACCTTTGAAAAGATTATCCTCCCTGTAATCCTCCATTCCATCCCCAAGATAGTTGGTCTTGTAGTCAAGAATATAGTACCTGCCGTCATATTCACATATCAGATCTATAAGCCCAGTCAGATACCCCTGCATCACCCTGTGAGAGAGGTTGCAAACAACAGGTTCCGGGGCCAGAATATGGTTAATCATCTCTGTTGCAACCCGGCTCATGCGAAAATAGAATTCCATTTCTTTCAGACATGAAGTTTCCGGTAGAGAGGCCAGGGTGAAGCTTCCGCGACCTGAAGGAATTGTCAGAGGGGTAGTTACGATATTTTTCAGGAGTCGGAAGAGGGGTTCAGATGCAACGGTTACTCCATATTTTCTGCATGCAGCGGCAAGTACAGACTCATGATTCCCCGGGATCGCCAGGTGGGAAAAAGGTATGGACTCCAGCACCTCATGTACCACATTACCAAAATTTGGTCCGGCAGGAAGGGTGATAACAGGTATAGCCACCTCATTTTGATGCTCTTTTTGATCCGGCAGAAGTTCATCGTCATACTCAGTAAGAGAGGTCATGGCGGAATAACTCGATATTTGCCAGTCTGAATACAATTCACGATTGGTGGGGAGTGCTGGATGTAAATCGGCTCGAGACGGCTGCCAATGGCAGGAAGGGCAAATATCATCGGTCTCAAGTAAGACAAGATATCCGGACTGGGGTACCGCCAGTTCCTGCAACTTTGCTAACTGTTCCCGGGCAGAACAAATTCCAGCTGGAAAAAGCATGTACCCAAAAGCTGAGTCAAAGGAATCCTCAACAACCCCCCTGCCCTTTACATCTCCCCACATTGAATAGCAGCGAATCCCCGCACGGGTGAGGGCAACATAAAGTAACCGCAGCTCCTCACCCATCTCCTCAACAATGCCCTTTTCTCTGTTGGCTTCAAACAGGTGAGAACCAAGATCAATTATGGGATTATTTTCCTTATCATGGCCGATAATACAATACTTCTCGTTTTTCAACCGAGTGGATCGATACCAGAGATACGGGCAAAAAACCACAGGATACTCCAAACCCTTGGCACCATGCATGGTGATAATCTGGATGGCCTCTTCATCGCTTTCCAGACGCAGCTCCCCATTTTCTTTTCCGGAATCGGTTTCCATCATTCGTCTCAACCACAGCAAAATTTGGCCGGTCTGAAAATGTTCAGTGTTTTCTGCTTCCTGAACCAGTTCAAGAAGATGTTGAATATTAGTGATACTCCGTTCAGCCCCCTGCTGTGAGGAGAGCGTAGGATAGACGTTTTCGTCCACGATCAACCTGTTCATCATCACCATTAAACCATCTGTCCGCCAAAGAGAGTTATATATGAGAAACCGTTCATGCCACGAGCTGAAACACTTTTCATCCCGCCACAGATCTACCAGTTGATCTCCACTAAAACCGAACCAACGCAGGGTCATGGCTCTTTTCAGGAGTGAAAGATCCCCCGGTTGAGCCACAGCCTGGAGAAGAAAAGAGAGTTCTTTACATTCTTCACTCTGAAAAACTGATTCCCGGGTAGATATAACCGCTGGAACACCCATCCGGCGAAGTTCTTCAAGATATTCAGACGCCTGTCTGTTAGTGCGGACCAAAACAGCAATATCCCTCGGTCGAAGGTCCCTCTCTTTTTCCATTCTTAGAATAACCGGCTCGTGGTGATCAAGAAGCCGGATAATTTCTGCCGCGACAAAACGCCTGAATGCCCCTGCCGCTTCACCAGACGTCCAGCGCTTCTCCTTTTTGTCTTCATCATGCCCCGGCAACAGGCAGTACACCATCCCCGCAAGAGAGCTGCCATCTCTCAGCAGATCGATATCTTCACCGGTTCTGGCTGGTTTCACCGGGTGATAATCAATGCGTTCCTCTTCCAGATAGAAGGGATTGGGCCGCGATGTAAAGAGGCTGTTCACTTCATCCACCAGATAAGGATGAGATCGGTAGTTTTTATCAAGAGTCAGATAATGATCAGCAGAGGATCGAGCGTGGAAGTAGGAATAAATATCTGCACCCCGGAACTTATAAATTGCCTGCTTCGGGTCTCCTATCAGATAGAGATAATGAGTCGTTCCTGAAAACAATTCTGAAAATATATACCATTGACTGCTATCCGTATCCTGGAATTCATCTATCAATGCAACTGTAAACCTACGCCGTATAATTCTTCTCAGATCATGCCCCCATTCACCCTGCAACCCCCTCGACAAGCGAGTTATAAGATCATCAAAGGAGAGAGAGCCACGCTGGTTCAACCTCTTCTCAACCTCTTCCTGAAGCTCCATGGCAAGTTGTACCCTAAAGGTGAGCAGTAACTCATCTCTGGAATCAAGGAAAAGATCAATTTCGTTACCTGGCAATATGCAACTCGCCAGAACATTCTTCTTTTTGGCATCTCCACGATACTTTTTACCGTTCAGCTCTTTGATAAGGTTATCGCTTTTTAACAATTGGAGATCAGCGGGTATCATCTCTACAAGCCCGCCAAAAAATTCATTCAATGACCTGCTCCACCTCTCAAAAGAGTCACTAAACCCCTTTTTAAATCCATTTTCTGCTTTTATTTTCCCCAGTTGCCCAACAAGCTCACCGCCATTTTTCGTCCACCATTCCGACATCATGGTAAAGCCATTTTTAAGCGATGCCAGTGCACTTTCCACCTCTCCAGCAACCGGTTCAATTCGACCAGTTCCCTTCCCGGCCCCCCGCACGCTGCTCAGCAGTTCTTCAGGATTTTCAAATTCCTGCAGAACAATACTGCAGGCCATAGAATCAAGGGGGTAAATATGGCTGCGCCAGAAATCATCAGCTATTTCTGAACGTACGGGATCAATATCCGCCAAAAGTTCAACATCAAACAACTGGCCGCTTTCCAGGGGATAATCGACAAGCATACGCTGACAGAAACCGTGAATAGTGAAAATACCGGCACGATCAATTTCATAAAGTGCAAGTTGCAGACGACGTAAAGCTGTTTTTTTATCGATGAGAGTGGCAGCCCAGGCAGCCAGGGTTGGATCGGTATTTTGCAGGGATCCCTGCAGAGTATTTCGGCCCTCAACCAGTCTGGCTCGTATCCGACTCCGCAGCTCTTCCGTTGCCGCCCTGGTAAAAGTAACTATGAGTATCTTATCAATGCTGATGTCAAGCTCAACAATTGCCCGGAGAACGACCATGGCAATTGCATAGGTTTTTCCAGTACCGGCACTTGCCTCTACGAGATTCACACCTTTTTGCAAAACCCCGCAGGCAGTATCAAAGGTCTGGATTTTATTTTCCATTGGCCACGTTCCAGATGGGGTTCATAATCTCAAGGCAGAGGGATTCAAATTCGGAACCAAGAACTGGTTCCTCCCCCCGCCCCTGCAACAGCAGATTCCAGGCCGGTTCATAGCCCTTCTCCAGACTATAGTTAAGAGTTGTAATGGCCTTATCCAGGGGTGAAACCCTGCTATTTCTTTTTCTCAGCTGGTCACAGTACCTGAATGCCGGTTCGACAAAAAATTGCGACGGCCTGCGACATCCTTTAACAAAGTGATCCAGCATCAATTCCAGGCCGGGAACGGAACCATCGGAAGAAAAATTTAAGACAGTATCGGCTGCAACAAGTGCACTCCTGGTTTTCCCAAAAAGGCTGTTGGCCACTAGATGATGGAGCCAGTTGATAAGCAAATCCTTACCTTTCAAATTTGCGTACCTGAAGAGCATAACACCATTTTCATACAAATTGGAGAGTGTGCCGCTGAGGGTATAGAGACCAACCTTCAACGTAAAGGCCTCGTCGGCCACTCTTCCTCCCATATCCTGGCTACGCACTAAAGTAGTAAAAGAAATGAGCTCACTCACCTTCTCCTGGTAGCGAAGGGAACCAGGGCTGCCGAGGGGCCAACGCCCTTCAGCCTCCAGTTCCGCCATAATATCCGATGCCTCTCCACCAAGAAGAGTAGTGACAATCTCCTGATCGACCATATACATATCCAGTCCCTCAGTCTTAAAGGTCTCTCTCTCCTCCGGAAGTTCTGCTTCATTTTCAAGACTGACCCCAAGACAGTTACGCACAAACCAACTCTGCGGATTGCGATAAAAACTGAGCAGTTCATTAAAACTGATCAATTCAATTTCCCCCTCAAGCTCTCCCTGCAACCACGGCCCGGGGAGGGGCATTTCTTTTTGCAGATTTTTGGCGGTCGTACAATAGTACCTATTATAACTGAACAGTCCGCTTTCTTTTTCATCAACAAAATAACCTTTATTAAATTGATGCAAAGGGTGAATAACAACAGGAGATTCAACACCGTAAGCTCCGACAAGAAACTCCAGAAACTCAGTTACAACCACCGAAGGGGGAATAGCTTCATTAGTCCGGACTGACTGTCCTATATAGCTGAGGTAGAGGTTGGATCTTGCTGCAAGGGTAGCCTCCAGGAACTGGTAGCGGTCATCGGCCCGTGGAGACCGGTCTCCCAGCCGCAGCTCCATATCCATCAGATCAAAGGTGGGTTTAATATCGTTTTTAGGGAAGACGCCATCATTGAGTCCCAACAGGCAGACTACCCTGAAAGGGACAGAACGCATCGGCAGCATTGAACAAAAGGTGAGCTTTCCCCGTAAAAAACCTGTACTCGAGCGGCTCTCCCGAACAACTATTTTCATCCATTCAAGGATCACATCAAAACCAACTTTCTCCCTGCAAAAGGTGCTATAATCCTCCGCAGGTTCTGAAAGTATATTCCGCAGCTCTACATATTCTTTCTGGTCATTCTCACCAAAAATCTCTGCAGTAACATCTAGGAGAATCAACGACCAGGTATCTAAACTGTGCTCAGACCGGAAAAGAGTACGTGTCCGCTCAATAATACTGATAAACTGACACAATCCTCCTACCATACCGGCGCCACTCCCTTCAATATCCGAAAAGGGAAGTACACCGTCTACAAACCCCTCAGCATCAATAGCATAACCCATTAACAACCGCTCTATCCCTGCAGACCAGGTCGCCTCGGAAAATGAAGCCACTCCCATTTCATCCCGCTGTTCTTTTGACAACCCCCAACGTATTGAGGTGCCGAGTACCCATTGCTGCAGACAATCCAGGTCAGCAGAAGCGAGACCGAAGTGAGGGAAGATAACCGGCTGCCTGAGAAGTTCCATAATTTCATTCCAGCCAAATCGTCCCTTAAAAAGATCGAGAAATGAGAGGAAAACACTTATATATCTGTTTTGCATCTTTAGAGAGTTATCAGCAATTGAATACTGAATATCATCAAAGACAGCAGGAATAAGAGGAGCATATTCCTGAATATCCGGAGCCATAACAATTATATCTCGAAGCTGCAGAGTATGGTCTTCATAAAGCAATTGAAGCAGATGATCTTTGAGGATTGTAATTTCCCTGAATATGGAGTGGCAGGAAACAATCTGGATAGATCGGTCACTGCCGGGAAAGAGTATATCTTCTCGCTGTACGACTTCTCCATGCAGCAGGTCAGACTGCAAAAGGTGCAAAAGTGTAGGCTCATCTGCTGCCTTGAACGGATCCTCAAAGCTTTCAAACTCGACCTCAAAATCAATATTTTCAAGCATCATTTTTTGAAAATCACGTCCCTGCTGCCCTAATCCGGCGAGAAGCGGATGGTTCTCCCTGTCCCTTGACTCAGCAATTTCTTCCTGTTGCAGCGGCAGTTGGAGAGTACGTTTAAACTCTGTTTTCCTGGTTTCCACGTCTCCCCAATAGTGTTTACAGGGAGAAAGAACAAAAAGATGAACATCACAATGTTTCGCAAGATTGTTCAAAAACTCAAGAAAAACGGGCGGCATGATGTGCAGACCGAGGACTGAGATCCGTTTCGGCAAAAGATGCTGGAACTTCTGTCCAGAAGCCAACAACTCAATGACCTGCCTGAACAGAAGACCACGATGCTCGCCAGCCTCAGGGGTTGCTGCAAGTCTCAGCCAGAGCTCCATCTGCCATTTTTCTGCAGGATGTTCAGTTGCACTGCGCCCCTCCATCCAGCCAGCAAGCATTTCCGGCCGCATTACCTGATACTGATCAAAGATATTTGCCAGTTTTCGGGCAAGCTGAAAACGTTTCAGTCTACCGTTTTCTCCGGAAAGGTATGACCTCAGTTCCTGAAAATTTTCCCGGGAGAGCTCCCGTAACTCTACCTCTATTCTCCAGGTAAGAACCTGTCTGTCATAGCCGTCAGGAGCAACCCGAACTCCTATTTTTTCTGCAATAAATCCGAGAAGACGCAGGGGAAACATGAATTGGAAATTACAGAAACTACGGAATTCGTCGGCAAGGGTCTGACACACCATGCGCTCCATGCCCTGACTCTGGATCAGAAACAACTCTCTGGCAAACAGATCCCGGTGTCTATCTGCCAGGATAACTGCGCCAAGATGGTGGAGCAGATTCTCGGTCTTATTGGAAGCATGAAGATAATAGATATCGTCCTGTCTCCTTCAGGGTACGAACCCCGATAAACGGGATTTTTTTTAACCTTACTCCAGAATTTCTGTAATAAAAAACAAGAAACTGAGGAGTGTATTTTGAAATTATGTGGTTACATATACTTTCAAGATACTTATCCAAACATTCTAAAAATTCAGATCTGTTCGACTTAAGAAACACCTCGAATTAACATAACTGCAGTTTCTTCCATTTACAGATGACAGCAGGCTATGTATTATTGCACACCGAGTCCTACTCCGGCATATTCATATATACCGTAGATAAGCCCGGCGATAATACCGACTGCAAAAAAAAGGCGCAGCCTCCTGTCCCATGGAATAGTATTGCCACCTGCCATATATTGCAAAAAGATAATAACAACATAGGTGACACCGGCGACATAAGGTGCTGTCTGAGCTATCTGCCAAAGAGTGGCCTTAAAGGTTGAAAATGCGTCCGCTCCGACTCGCAGGTTAAACAACAGGTAGAGCAGTGCTGAAATATAAAATGTCAGTTTTCCCTCAATAACTTTCATATGAACTCACTTAATTCCCTTTATTTCCCCGAAACAACTATCTGTTCCATCAGTCAATATCCACTTTTTCTGTTATTTTCAAATATGCATATTCTCAGCATAGCTGAAAACAATATACATGGTAACATGACACAGGCAATAGATAGTTTCATCAAATCCGGTTACTGTCAGATACATACTCCCAGCAGGCTGGGCAAGGACTTAGAGCGATTTTTCCATCTTGTAAATGATTTAAAAAGCAGAAAGGATGACTACGCCTCACAGCTCGGTCACCTCACCCTGGCGGCAATATCAACTCCTGACCGATACAGCGGGGATTCCCAGCAGGAAATAGTTTCCTCCCTTCTCGGTGAGAGCCAACTGTTGCCCTCCAAGAAAGGAGAAGAGAAAAACCTGCAGCTCTGGCAAGCCAGGCTGGTATTGACCATAGGTGAGATCCTCGATAAAGAGGAAGAGGAAATTGCGCTGCAGCTTGCTCTCTTAAAAGATGAAGAAGCCGAACTTTTTAATGAGCTGCAGGGAAAAAGCGATGAGCTTGTGGACGAGAATCCTTTTGAAGAGTTCTCTCTCATCCGGAACAATATGAATCCTCCAGACCGGGGCAACATGCAAAAACGCTTCCAGAGTTGGAAGCAACTCTATAATGAGGGAAACATCCCTGCATGCGACCTGCTTTTGACAACCAGCAATGATGCGGCTGATCTCATATTTGAATCATATGAAAAGAAAACAGATAAAACGGCTGTTCATTTGGGGCAACTGTCACTTCCCGCAATTATAGGCATGAATGAAGAGGATGGTTTGCATGCTATTGGCGCTTTTCATAAAACTGATACTGATCTCATCAACACCTTTACCGACAATCTACTGCAGTTAAAGGCCAGTGACAACCTGGACAAATCTATTAATTTCGAATCTGCCTTCTCCAGCTTCAACGCATCGTGGGAGCGACATCTTGAGGCCCACTTTCCAAGGGAAAAATTTGGTCGTAGACCCCTTGCTATCTACGGTTTCGCCAAAATGTCCTGCTCCTCACTGCTGGAAGATGAGTATCGGGCAACCGATCAAAACAACGGCCTGATGGTAATTGCTGAGAGTGGTCCTACGACACCATCAATCTAACACCCATGAAATGCATTTCACAACAAAGCATGAAAGTTATGTAGCCGGGATAAGTACTTTGAAAGTATATGTGACCACATAATTTCAAAATACACTCCTCAGTTTCTTGTTTTTTATGACAAAAGTTCAGGAATAAGGCACTAACAGCATGTATAGGGGTTAATCGTCATAACCGGACAGCCTGCAGAACGAACTACCTTATCCGCAACACTACCAAACATTATTTTTTCGAGTCCTTTATAGCCGTGAGTCCCCATAATTATAAGATCAGCCTCCACATCGACAGCATGTTCAACGATCTGCTCGGCCACATCCCCCATAAATACTTTAAATTTGAGCTCCGAAACTCCGGCCTTTTTACAAAAGTCATCCATCTCTTCACAGAAAGAAGACATTTTATGTTCTGCACTTTCCAGCAATTCACCCTCCAGGGTCGGCATGCTCATCTGAGGAACAAAAAAACCGGAATAATCTTCAAAATTCTGGACAACAAAGACAAGATACATCGACGCACCAAACTTCCCGGCAAAATATGCTGCTGATTCGGCAATTGTTTTGGAATTGTCAGAAAAATCCACGGGAGTTACTACTCTTTTAATTTCAGCCATTACACTCATATGTCCCTCCTTTTCCGTTAATAGATGCCAACTAACCCTTTTCCTTAATTTTCCCACACCTCACTGATAAATGCAAGCATTACAAAGCTCTTGGAGATGAATTTATTATGGCTCCAGGATAAAAAACTCAACGGTTATTGAAAATGGGTTTGACAAATTTTTTAATCGCGATATCCTTTGAATATCACATTGTGGCACTACACAGCCATCAGTAACTTCAAAAGACCTTTTTACGACGCCATCAAACATGATGAGCTCGTAAAAAAGTCGATTGCCACTATAAATGACTAAGCTAAAGAGGAACAACCCATTGAAAACAATAAGAGCCATCTCCATCAGTGACAGAAAAGGGATGAGAAAAGAAAACAGGTCTGCCACCCGGCTCATAAAAGGTTTTGGTCTTGAAAACGATGCGCATGGTGGAAAATGGCATAGGCAGGTTAGTTTTCTTGCCCAGGAAAGCATCGATTTCATGCGTGAGAAAGGTTTAGATGTGGTAGCCGGAAATTTTGCCGAGAATATAACCACGGAAGGACTTGACCTGGTACCACTTGGAGTAGGCAAACACCTGCAGATCGGAGAGGCTGAAATTGTAATTTCTCAATTGGGCAAAATCTGTCATAACCGCTGTGCAATTTTTCATCAGGCCGGAGATTGTGTCATGCCCAGGGAGGGAATTTTCGGCGTCGTCCTCAAAAGTGGTGGAATTAAAACCGGGGATCATATAGAAGTTCTGGCCGAAACATCGAGATCAGCAGCAATTATAGCTACTGAGGATGACGACAAGCTTTACGGAGAACAGATCAAGGAACAGGTCGGCGCAAAGTGGAATCCCGCCTTTATCCGGGTTGACAGTCTAAGCGACAAAAACAGCAACCTTGAGGCCATCCTGAAAGACCTGACCGATACCCAGCATATTGATGATATTATCATTTTCGACCCGTCCGGTGGCCACGGTCTTGTCCTTGCAGCATATGAAAAAGTGGAGGAAGGAGAAAATATTTATCAAAAAGACAACTCAACTATCTATTATTGCAGGAGTGTTGATGACCTTACTTCTCCCCCCAGTGCACAGCAATAGTTCCAAACATAAATTTTTTAAAGCCAACTTGTGTAAATCCGGCCTCTCTAAAGACAGAAGCCAGCGCTTCGGCCTTGTAAAAATCCATCGTTGATCCTGTCAAATAGGCATAGGCACTCTCATCATCCGCAATAAATTTCCCCAGAGTTGGAATACAAAATCTAAAATAAAACTGCAAAAAGGGATAAAGCAGGGTTTTCGCCGGCGGAGTCGTATCAAGACAGACCACCCTGCCTCCGATCCTGAGCACCCGGAACACTTCTTTCAGTACCTTTGAGGAATCATCTACATTTCTCAAAAGGTAACCAAATGTCACCGAATCAAAGACATTATCTTTATAGGGCAATTTGTTGGCATCACAACCCTGCCAGTTAATTGCTGTGCCGATAAATCTTTTCTGTGCCTCCTTCAGCATATTCTGTGAAAAATCAGCTCCGACCAGTCTTGCCTTCCGGTAGGTATCAATCATCAAAGCCGCAATGTCACCTGTCCCGGTTGCCAGATCCAAACTCCAACCGCCGCCGGGATCCCCAGCCTTTTGTACCACAAACCTTCGCCATTTCTGATCTTGCCCCATGGTCATGACACGATTCATGAGATCATAGCGACCGGCAATGGCATCAAACATTTCCTGTACACCAGGTCCTTTGCTTTTTATTTTCATTTTAATTTTCAGAACCCATTAGCAGGGAGCAGAGCCAGGAGTCCGTGGGAAAGGAATAACTTCACGAATATTCTTCATCCCTGTAACAAACTGGACAAGGCGTTCGAAACCGAGGCCGAAACCAGAATGGGGCGCAGTTCCATATCGACGTAAATCCAGATACCAGTTGTACTCTTCAATCTCTATCTGCGCCTCAACCATCCGTGATTTAAGCACTTCAAAACGTTCTTCACGCTGACTTCCTCCGGCTATCTCACCAATACCCGGCAGGAGGATATCCATAGCTGCAACGGTTTTTCCATCATCGTTGACCCGCATATAAAACGGTTTAATTACCGCGGGATAATCCGTCACAATTAATGGACAGTTAAACACTTCTTCTGTCAGATAACGTTCATGCTCCGACTGGAGATCAACGCCCCATTCAACCGGAAATTCGAATTTTTTTTCAGCCTTCAACAGAATATCCACAGCATCGGTATAGGTTGCGTGAACAAATTTGTTTTCAACAACTCCAGTGAGCTTGCTCAGTAATCCTTTCTCTATAAATTTATCAAACAGATTCAAATCTTCAGCGCAATTGCTCATCACATCTTCGAGAAGATACTTCAGCAGCATTTCAGCAATCTGCATGTTCTCTTTCAGATCACAAAATGACATTTCCGGCTCAACCATCCAAAATTCAGCAAGATGACGCGAAGTATTTGAATTTTCGGCTCTAAATGTCGGACCAAAAGTATATACATCACCGAGTGACAACGCGTAAACTTCTGCCTGTAACTGACCACTGACGGTAAGACCCGCACTTCGCCCAAAAAAATGTTGCTCCTCTCCATTTTCACTTGAGCTTTCCACCTGAAACATCTCACCGGCACCTTCACAGTCACTTGTTGTAATAATTGGTGTATGCACCTGGAGGAATCCCTTTTCATGGAAGAACTGATGCACTCCATAGGACAACCGTGAACGCACACGGGCAACTGCGCCCAATGCATTTGTCCGGGGACGTAAATGACAGAGTTCCCGTAAGAACTCAAGGGAATGCCTCTTCTTTTGCAGTGGGTAGGTTTCCGGATCAGCCTGTCCAACGACTACTATTTCAGCGGCGTGAATTTCCACATCCTGCCCCTTAGCCGGCGATTCTTTCAATTCGCCCCGTATGCTGACACTGCAACCCGTGGTAAGCTGCCTGACCTCACTGGAGTAGTTCTTCAACTCTTGACTGGCAATCACCTGGATGTTAGCCAGGCAGGAACCGTCATTAACCTCAAGAAAAGAAAAGTCTCCGGTATCTCTCCGCGTCCTGATCCAACCTGCTACTGAGACAGTATTACCGATGGGTTTATCTTTTAACAATACCTGGATACGTGTTTTCATTATGCACCATTTCATAATTGATAGGGTCGAAAACTCTCCATCTGCTTCGTTGTTGTAAATTTTACACGCCTTGCAAATGAAGGTTTTTACTTAGCCATCTGATTTTTAGAGTTTTGACGAGATTGCCATAATTGATGAACCCGTAAAAAGCTCCCTGCTCTGTCATTCCCGCGCAGGCGGGAATGACGGAATGGCGAAATATTTGGGTTTTTACGATTCCATCATAATTTGTATAAATCATAACAAATACTCTTGCCTGACATTTGCTAAAGCTGCAAATATGGACCTCTTTACTTCCGGTTCTTCTCTATATAGAGAATCCAACAACAGTCGAACCTTTTCGCGATGTGTGTTATCCGAAAAAGGGCAGAAATTAGTGATAGGAATGAGTTCAAGTTCAGAAGTGAGCTCAACCAGTTCTTTTTTTTCAATATATGCAAATGGCCGTAGAATAGAGAGATCTCCCTTAAACAACACCTGCCGGGGTAACATCGTCGATATATTGCCGCTGTAAAGAATATTCAAAAAAAAAGTCTCAATTAGATCATCCTTATGGTGACCCAGGGCAATTTTATTAAACCCCCTTTCTCTCGCCAGGTGAAAAAGCTGGCTTCGTCTATTACGAGCACATTGGAAACAGGTACGATTCTTTTCACCAATTTCCCAAGCCTGGTCAACAGTATAATCAATAGAAAATCGTTCAAGTTGTCTTCCAATGGATATTCCAGGTTCCACCTCTCCTTCATGTTGCCGCCAGAACCCATGATCGATAATCTGAGCTGTCAATTTAAACCGGATGGGTGCCTTTTCCTGCCACATTTTCAGCACCCAGGCAAGAGCCAGACTGTCAACGCCACCGGAAACCCCGATCATAACTCTATCTCCATCATCGAACATGGAATAGTCATGCATCGCCTGCCCGATTTTTCTGTTCAACCGTGGGGGAAGCCTGAAAGTACGCCGCATCTGCACTCAATTATTGCAATAGAAAACCCGCGACTGCAAAATAGTTCAGCATCGAGGGAAAGAAAAGACGCAATGTGGTATCCGATTTTCATAACAGCGAAGCGGTGTCATGGTTATGAAAGCATTCCATGGGAGTTTATATGAAAGTCATGTTCGCCTCCCTGGCAGGGAGGGATTTGGAGGAGTGTTGCCACAACAGGTAAAAGAACATGCGAGGACGTTTGGCGACATTCTTCCTTTAGTTCAGATATGGGCAGTCAGCCAACCGCTCTTTTATACCCTGCTCAAGAAGATCCTCAACACTGATCCACTTGAAGCCTCTGGTCTGAGCCTTATCAAACGAAAATATATTGCTTAAAAAAGACTCCTGGGTTTCTTTAAAGTCGGCAGACCATAGAATACTTCCAGTGGAGACATGCCTGAGAACCATGCTAAAAGTCGCTGATGCCGGTGAGTCTGATGCATACTCACCGCCGTCACGCTGTTTAAACCGACTCACAGTGGCCGTCAGGACACCGTCACAGTTAAGCCTTTTACCAAGTCCCGCTATCGTTCCCGATATGCCTCCGGAAATTTCCGGCACAAGAATCGATACCTGATCGGAGGTAAGAATTCTCACTTTTGGATTGTCTGCCAGTTCTCTCGACATAGTCATGGTAGCTAAGTCAGCCCCTTTTTCGAGATCCCGGGCATCGCTGAATGTGATGGTATCGTCTTTGTCCACAGAAGTGCTGGCCGGTAAAACAACAATACATGTGAGCGGCTCAATTGGCACTCGAACTTCTGCTCCGCTTCCTTTATCGGAATAAGAGGAACATGCCGATAACCAAAGCAAAGCACAGCCCGACACTAATATGGTACTGAATATTTTTTTCACAAACTCACCTTTTATATAAATTATCACGTACTCTCTAAAGTGGGCGACACCCACAACCCAAAAGGTACACTATCTCACCACAGAGTTCAGGAGTAAGGTACTAACCCCGATGAACGGGATAAGTGCCATGGAAGTATATTCAAGCAAAGAAATTTAAACAACCTTCCTCAGTTTCTTGTTCATTATTACAGAAATTCTGGAGTAAGGCACTGATATGGTTAACACACGTAACACCTTGATATCATTATACCTCGGAAATTGTGTTAACCGTAAGATTTTGTGGTTGGCAGACTCTCAAATTCTTACGCGTGTCAACCATACAATCTAAAGACAACCTTTTGAGCTCAAGGATCCTGCTATACCTATCCCGGTAGCAGCACTATTCAACACACGACCAAATCCCTTAAAAATGGCCTCTATTATATGATGTCCATTTTCTCCGTGCAAGAGATCAACATGCAGAGTCAGTCCGCCATGTTGAGAAACTGCACGCAAAAATTCTTTACAGAGAAAGGTATCAAATGTCCCCAACTTCTGTTCACTGACAGAGACGTCATAGTGAAGATATGGACGATTTGAAATATCAATGACTACCCGTGCCAGGGTTTCGTCCATCGGCATATAACAGCTTCCGTATCTTGCTATACCGCCTTTATTGCCAAGAGCCCTGGAAATCGCCTGCCCTAAACAGATTCCTATATCTTCAACGGTATGATGGTCGTCAACCTCCGTATCCCCAACAGCCATTATCTTAAGATCAAAAAATCCATGCACAGTAAAAAGAGTCAGCATGTGATCAAGAAACGGCACCCCGGTTCCAATCTCAGCCTTACCACTGCCGTCAAGAGCAAAATCAAGCTGAATATCGGTTTCTTTTGTCTTTCTGGAAACAGTACCTTGTCGGCTACTTTCAATTTTATTCATATCAGATTTATCCGATTACCGATTACATTAATGATTGCCGAAAAACAGCTCTTTATCTCTCAAAGTCAGGCTACTTTGAAAAAACACATTTTTCAAGACAGACATAGAATGATTTCAAACAGCATAATGCATTAAAATGAGAGAAATCAAACATTTTGAATTATATCCAAATTTGACATCATACCCTATGAAACAAAAACCTTCTCTATTTTTCGTGACAATTCATATGAAAATAATTATAGTGAAAAGTTCGAGTCTGAATGTTTTTCTATTGACACTAAATTTCAGACTTTGTATAAACACCGCAGTTTTGACACAAAAAAACAGATTGAGCGGGAATAACTCAGTGGTAGAGTGTAACCTTGCCAAGGTTGAAGTCGCGAGTTCGAATCTCGTTTCCCGCTCCACTATAAATTCAAAAGGTTCGGCGATGCTCGGGCCTTTTTTTATTAAATGATTGACCATTTTGAGGGATACAATGAAAACTTATCTTGCTCCAGTCAACGAGATCGATAGAAAATGGTACGTTGTCGACGCAGAGGACAAGGTACTTGGACGTCTGGCATCTGAAATAGCCTCCCGTCTGCGTGGTAAACACAAACCAACGTTCTCATCCTTTATTGATAATGGCGACTTCATCGTAGTAACCAATGCAGAAAAGATTCGGCTCACCGGTAATAAACTGAACGACAAAAAATACTATCGACACACCGGATTCGTTGGCGGGATCAAAGAGATCAATGCGAAAGAACTTCTGGACAAGAATCCGACCTCTCTCGTCACCGCCGCAGTTAAGGGTATGCTCCCCAAAAACAAGCTTGGACGTGCCCAGCTTAAAAAACTGAAAGTGTACGCCGGCAAAGATCATCCACATGCAGCTCAGCAACCTGCTGTATTAGATATTTAATCCTGGAGAAAACTACATGGCTCAAGATCGATTTTACGCCACCGGAAAAAGAAAGAATGCTATTGCCAGAGTGTGGCTCAGCCCTGGAACCGGCAAAGTAATTGTCAACAAAATGGAAGCTGATGATTATTTCGGCCAGATTTTTAAAGGTCACAAAATTGAAAAACCTTTTAAAGTTACCGAAACAAGCGAACAATTTGATGTTATGGCCACTTTGAAAGGGGGTGGTAAGGTCGCCCAGGTGGATGCCTTATGTCACGGTATCGCCAAAGCTCTTCTGGTGACCAACCCTGAAACCAGGCTGCCCCTTAAGCAATCCGGACTTCTCACTCGTGATCCTCGAATAAAAGAGCGTAAAAAATACGGGCAAAAAGGTGCTCGTGCAAAATTCCAGTTCTCCAAACGTTAGGACTTGTTCTCCAACACTTCTTTTTTTGCCGGGTCAAACAGGCAATAGGCGAAGAACTGTAATTACAGACACAATCTGCAAAGGGAATGACAGTTCTACTGTTATTCCCTTTTTTTATTTTTTATGGGGAGATTAGAATAATGATGGATGTTGGAATTATTGGTGCTTCCGGCTACACAGGTGCTGAATTGGCTAGAATACTGTGTAATCACCCGGAGGTTAAAATCACAGTTGCTACATCGAGACAATTTGCTGGACAACCGCTATCCGGAATATTCCCCAACCTGAATAACCGGCTTGATATTATCTGCGAGGACCTATCCCCTGAACAGCTAAAAGGAAAAGCAGACTTTTTCTTCACTGCGGTGCCGCATAAAACAGCAATGGACATTGTACCGGAACTCTTGTCTGCCGGGAAAAAAGTAGTAGACCTTTCTGCTGATTTTCGCATTCGGGATCGTGCCACATATGAGGAATGGTACCAGCCTCATACCTCAGACCATCTACTTGCTGAAGCTGTCTATGGCCTTCCGGAAATCTACAGGGACTCTATTGTAAAAAGCAGATTGACAGCAAATCCAGGATGTTATCCAACTTCTATCATTCTGGGGCTGGCTCCTCTGCTTGAAGCAGGTGCAATCCAGCATCATACAATCATCGCAGACTCAAAATCAGGAACCTCCGGTGCGGGTCGTGCTGCCCAGGTAGGTTCACTTTTCTGTGAAGTACATGACGGCTTTAAACCTTATAAGGTAGGAAGGAGTCACAGACACACTCCGGAGATAGAACAGGAACTCAGCTTGCTGGCCGGGGGAAAAGTAACCATTACGTTCACTCCACACCTTCTGCCACTGTCACGAGGGATTTTGAGTACGGTGTATAGTAATCTCAACCCTGGTTTCAACACAACCACAATCAGTGAACTCTTCCGGGAAAAGTATTCTTCACAGTCTTTTATCCGTTTGCTTGGCCAAGATACTTTTCCTGCCACACAATACGTGCGAGGCTCTAATTTCTGTGACATTGGTTTTAAAATAGATCCTGTCACCAACCGAATTATCATCATGACTGCCATTGACAATGTGGTTAAAGGTGCCGCAGGCCAGGCTGTCCAGAATATGAACCTGATGTGCGGCTTTAAAGAGGCAGCCGGGTTGGAAATTATTCCTCTATTTCCATAAAGCCTATCTCAGGTAACGGCATCCTTCATGGATCATTTACTCATTAATATCAAGCTTCTAGTTGCTTATGATGGAACAGATTTCAGTGGCTGGCAGAGGCAGAAATACTGCAGCACCATTCAGGGCGAGATAGAAGCCTGTATTTCCAGGATAACACAGGAAAAGATTTCTTTGTATGGGGCCGGCAGAACTGATGCGGGTGTTCATGCTGAAGGAATGATAGCACATTTTAAAACTTCTCGAGCAATCCCCACTGAAGACTTTTCCCGGAGTCTCAACTCAATGCTTCCCGGTTCTATCAGAATCCTTTCTGTAAATAAAGTTGATGACAACTTTCATGCAAGATACTCAGCCGTGGGCAAACACTACCGATATACCATTTTCACCGGAGAGATCCAGCCACCATCGAGACGACTTTATTCGTTACATATTAGAGACGACCTCAATCTGCCGGCAGTCCGAAAATGTTTGCAGCAACTTGAAGGTACCCATGATTTTTCATCTTTTGAAAATTCAGGTTCAAGGAACAGGGAAGATACTTCCGGGCGCGGTGCGGTCAGAACCATTTTTCAGGCATCGCTGAGCAGAAAGGATAACGACTTGCTGATGTTCGAATTTACCGGAGATGGTTTTTTGCGCAACATGGTTCGCAATATGGTAGGTTCTCTACTTGATTCGGGGCGGGATCGGCAGTCACCGGACAAGTTTGGTGAGATTTTACGTTCAAAAAATAGAACTCTTGCAAGCCCTGCAGCCCCACCTCACGGATTAAGCCTGATAAAAGTACTCTACTAACCCGAATAAATCGGAATTTTAGAATGCTTGGATAAGTGCCATGGAATGAATTTCACAACAAAGCATGAAAGTTATGTAGCCGGAATTCGGAGGAGTGTTGCCAAACGTCCTCGCAGGCTGTGGATCGGAGTCTCGCATGCTCGCTTACCTGTTATGTCAACACTCCTCCAAATCCTTTAAAGCAGTTTTATTTTTTCATCGCTGAATATCTTGCCAGCAATGATTGCAGTTTCCATGGGGAAGAAAGACATACCCGTGAATCATTGCAGAGAGTCATCACCTCACAAAATGAAAGGAACTCTGCATGAGCATCACTTAATTCAGTGTCTATTCGCTGGATTATATTGAGCTGCCTTTTCATGTCAAGACCGGCAATTTTCAGACTTCTCAGCCAGCCGTTCTCAACTTCACGACATATCGTCAGGGCAGAGAGACAGGTTATCCCGGCACCGGATTCGACTGCTCTTTTGATAGCCTCGGGATGCCCCATTTCCATTACTATATTTACATCATCCATATAGCTTCCAAATTTACTGCGAATGGTAGCAACAGTCCCGGAGCCATGTTCACGCATAATCCACTTCTTACCCTTCAGGTCGCTTTCCATATCAAAAACTTCGTTATGGGCCAGGGGGTCAGTTGGACCACACAGCACCATCAATTCATCGTTAAACCAGGGTTTAGAAAGTACCTTGTCTTTACCTGACAGCGGCCCTTCCACAAAACCAAGATCCATTTTCCTGTCCAGAACAAGCTTTTCTGAGTACATTGTGTTGTGCACAAGCATGTTGATATGTACTTTGGGATGAACGCGTTTAAAGGCACCAATAAGATAGGGAAGGATGTAGTTTCCCAAAGTTGTGCTTGCAACCATCTCGATATGTCCTTCAAGTGTGTCATTCCGCTCGGACATGACCGATTGAATACTGCCTACCTGACTGGTAATATCCTTTGCAAGGGGTAACAGGTAGCGCCCCCGGGCATTGAGCAACAAGCTTCTTCCGTGCCTGTCGAAAAGAGATCCACTGAGCTGACTCTCCAGCTCCGCTAATGCCATACTCACTGCAGACTGAGTAACGAATAGCTTCTTACTGGCTTTCGTCACCTGGGCAGTTTCAGCAACAGCTATAAATATTTCTAATTGTCTCAGTGTGATAGACATGGCAAACCCTAATTCCCTGTTCAATATTATTGATATTGCGTATCGTTTTTATTTACCAGCGTTTTGGCAATATATCATTTTTGAGAACTTTCTCAAGTCTTTTTCCTGTAAGGATTACCAATGAGTACAGGCTTCCGGAAGGACCACAACGTAGGACATTCTAACGAAATTCCTATTGACACCCTTATCACAATTATTTAAATTACGCCGGATTCAATCATTCGCATAAATGTCTACCATCAATGATAACGCTTGGCAAAGTTGTATTTTGTCTCCAATACAATCTTAACAAGGAATCACAATGGAACAGGAGTTCACGGCTTTTCTTTATCAAAAAGATGTGCTCTGGGTTGCAGCGTTTACCCTCGGCGGATTATCCTTTGCGCTTGGCCCCATCGCAATTGTCTACTTATTGATGCCCAATAAGACACGGCAAATCGACAACAAATCCCTCCAGTCCATTGAATGCGGTATGGAACCAATTGGTGACCCATGGATCCGATACAATGTAGTCTTCTACCTCTATGCTCTCATTTTTCTTGCCTTTGACGTCGACGTTCTTTTTCTCTTTCCTGTTGCCATCGCATATAACGATGCAGTATTTGCGTCGTCTATTCGTGATTTTGTCGAAATTATACTATTTGTTGGAATCTTATCACTTGCTGTCGTCTATGCCTGGATCAAGGGAGTATTTAAGTGGGAACGCAAAACGTACCTTCGTCGTTAGTTCAATTTGCAATAGCAGATAAACTCATCAATATAGGCCGGGCAAACTCACTATGGCCCCTCACCTTCGGCATCGCCTGCTGTGCTATCGAAATGATGGCCACTGGTTGTGCCAGATTTGATATGTCCCGGTTCGGAGCAGAGGTTTTCCGTCCATCTCCACGACAAAGTGATGTGATGATTGTCGCAGGGACCATTACCAAAAAAATGATGCCCGGTATAAAAGTTCTGTATGATCAAATGCCAGAGCCAAAATGGGTAATGGCTCTTGGCAATTGTGCCATTTCCGGGGGTCCATTTGCCTTTGAAGGCCAATACTCTATTGTCCTTGGTGCGGACGAATTCCTCCCCGTCGATGTCTACGTCCCCGGATGTCCACCGAGACCGGAGGCCCTGCTGCAGGGTATTATTGAACTTGAGCATCTTATCTCTGACTGGAAGAGATGGGAAAATCCTGAAATTGCTTAAATTCTTTCTCTTACCGAGCCTGGCCTCAGTAACTGAGCTTTTTTTGCAGCCTTTCGGAGTATTACAATATGATTATTGAAAAAACAAAGCTGGCTTTCCAGAAGTTGCTTCCGGCAACTGAACCTGAACCTCCCGCAGTCGAAGATCCAGGCGAAGAAGTTGAAGAAGAAAAGGGAAAAAAAGCAAAAGTTAAAAAAGAGCCAAGGCAAAACGGAGTTATTGAATGTGATTATGCCGTCCATGGATATCATCTTGACGCCCAGGTCGCTCCGGAGCAACTCATCGAAGCCGTCACTATTGTCGACGAGGCTGAATTTTTTATAGAGAGTATTACTGGTGTTGACTGGATTAAAGAAGGCCAGATTGAGGTAGTTTACGATTTCAGTCGATACGACTTTGATACCTGCCGGGTTGTTATCAGGACGAGAGTTAACCGAGACAATCCTGTTGTCCCGACAATTACCACCATTTATGCCGGTGCTAACTGGCATGAACGTGAGACACACGATTTTTTCGGTATAAAATTTGACGGACACCCACACCTTATCCCGCTGCTCCTCCCCGAAGATGCAGATTTTCATCCACTCTTAAAGGATTTCAAGGCATGAGTTCTCCAATTCAACTCCAAACAGACGAGACATTTGTTCTCAATGTTGGCCCACAGCACCCTGCTACCCACGGTGTGCTCAGAGTCAAGATGGAAATGAATGGCGAGTACATCGTCAACGCTGAAACCGTTATCGGATATATCCATCGGATGCATGAGAAAATGGGGGAAAATAAAACCTACCCCCAATATTTAATGAATCTCAGCCGCATGGACTATCTGGGCGCTTTAGGTTACTCTCACGGTCACGTACTCGTAGTTGAAAAAGCTGCAGGGATCGAGGTGCCTGAACGGGCTGAGTATATCAGGGCCATAATGGTAGAGCTGAACCGCATTGCTTCCCACCTCTTCTGGTTTGGTGCATTTGTCATGGATCTCGGCGGATTCAGTCCGCTTATGTATGCACTTCAGGATCGGGAATATATTCTGGATATGCTGGAAGCGGTTACCGGATCACGGCTTACCTATTGCTATTTCAGATTTGGCGGGCTTTACAACGATATTGACGACGACTTTATCGATGCCGCCAGGCGATTTATTCCACGCATGCGCAAGTCTCTCATAAAATACGACAAACTTGTAACGGGCAATATCATTTTTCGAAAGCGCCTCGAAGGCAATGCGCTGCTGTCAAAAGAGACATGTCGTAAGTACGGTGCTTCTAGTGCCGTAGCTCGCGGCTCTGGTATTAATTTTGATGTGCGAAAAAATGAGCCCTATTCCGTCTATCCTGATTTCGATTTTGATGTCCCTGTTTATCATGAAGGCGACTCTCTTGCACGTTACATGGTTCGGATGAAGGAAATGGAGCAATCTCTTCGTATAATTGAGCAGGGATTGGATAAACTTCCCGATGGACCGATAATGCCAAAGAAAAAACCGAAACTGATAAAACCCCCGGCGGGAGATTATTACCAGGCAGTTGAAACCGCCAGGGGAAGTTTCGGTGTCCGGCTGGTAAGTGATGGGACTAAAACCCCATACCGTTTGAAGCTAAGATCCCCTACGTACTCCAATATGCACTTATTTGATGAATCATGCAGAGGTATGATGATCATGGACGCTCTTGCATTCATGGGCAGCCTTGATCTGGTCATTCCCGAGATAGACAGGTAAGAGGAAACTATTTATGAGCTTAACACTCCTGAATGTAATTTTTGCAGTTGTCGTGGCTATCGCTTTTGCCGCAGCCAACGCCGCCTACCTGGTCTGGGCTGAAAGGAGAGGGGCCGCACGCATTCAACGACGCCCAGGTCCTAACATTAATGGCCCCTTTGGACTGCTACAGCCTCCACTTGACGGCATAAAGTTGATGGCAAAACAGCTCATAATCCCGGGTGGTGCCGACAAGGTTCTCTTCATCGGGGCCCCCGTACTTGCAATGTACCCGGCCATCATGAGTTTCGTCACGATTCCTTTCAGCGACTCTATTGTCGCCCATAATATTAATGTGGGTATCCTGATGATCTTTGCTTTTGCCTCTACAGGCAGCATGTCTTTGATCTTTGCAGGCTGGAGTTCGCGCAATAAATATTCCATGATGTCTGCCGTCCGTGCAGTATCTCAGTCGGTAGCTTATGAAATCCCAATGCTTATCACAACGATTACGGTTGTGATGATCGCCGGTTCCATGGATCTTATGGAGATTGTACATCAGCAGTCCAGTTCTATTCTACACTGGAATATTTTCCCACTGCTGGGTAAATCCCACAATATTTTGATGCCCGCCTCTTTCCTTATCTTTTTCATCTGTACTCTCGCTGAAACCAACCGTGCACCTTTTGATCTTGGCGAGGCTGAAAGTGAACTGGTCGCAGGATTTCACACGGAATACGGCAGTATGGGGTTTGGCCTGTTCTTTATGGGTGAATATGCCAATATAGTCATCGGTTCCTGTATGACTACAATACTCTTTTTAGGTGGCTGGAGTTGTCCTTTTGGGCTCTTCCCCGGGGTATGGTGGTTCCTCCTTAAGCTCTACCTGCTGATAGCAACATTTATCTGGATACGGTGGACCTTTCCCCGTACAACCATCTATGGACTGTTGAATCTTTCCTGGAAGATTCTTATCCCTCTCTCTCTTGTCAATCTCCTGCTTACTGCAGGATTAATAAAGGTGTTTTGAAATGGTCACCTACTTTAAAGACATTTACAGTGGTCTGGTAAGCCTTTTTATCGGCATGGAGGTCACCTTCAAAGAATTTTTCAAGCCCACTGTCACCGTTCAATATCCCTATGAAACGCTGACCATGACGGAGAAATACCGGGGACATGTTGAACTTATTGAAAGTGATGAAGGAAAACCTAACTGTGTCGTTTGCGGTCTTTGTCAGAGGGCTTGTCCCTCCGCCTGTATTACTCTTGCCGGGGTAAAACCGGAAGGTGAGAAAAAAAAGGTTTTGACTAAATACATTCTCGACTTCACCAGATGTTCTCTCTGTGGCTCGTGCGTTGAATCCTGTAATTTTAACGCCCTGGAGTTTTCAAAAGAATACAACCTTGCATCTACCCGCAGAGAAGATTTCATCTTTGATCTCCTTCAACGCCTTGAGGCCAGAAACAAATGATCTCTTCCACACCTATAGCAGCTCCTCCTGCTCTATTCAGCGCAGACGGTTTAGTCGGAGTTATCTTTCTCGTCATGATTGCCGTTACAATTATTGGCGGGTTCATAGCCTGCAATTCTGAACGGCTGGTCCGGGCAGTTGCCGGTTTGATTGTCTGTTTCGTTGGAGTTGCAGGGTTGTACTACTTCCTCAACTCACCCTTTGTTGCCATGATGCAGGTGCTTATCTATGTAGGAGCAGTTGCGGTAACTATCTCATTTGCCATCATGCTTGCCGCCCCTGAAGAACAAAAGAAGATTGGTGTTTCCAGCCCCCTTATCGGACCGTTTGGCTTCGGCACCGCCGCTCTTATCGCCGGGGGGTTTTCAGTTCTCGCGGTTAGAACGGAATGGCCAGCCATAGCAAAAATCAATGATGGCTCCATAAAAAAGATCGGAATCCAACTTTTGACAGATTACTCGATGGTATTTGAACTCATTTCCATTGTACTCCTTATAGCAATTATCGGCGCTTTGGTTATTGCCCGTGTCGAGAGGAAAAACTGATGTCGGTTCTTACCCTGTATAACAGTCTTAATACATTTCTCATCCTTGGTGCCCTCTTGTTTGGTATGGGTGTATACGGCATTGTTACCCGAAAAACTTTTATCGGAATGCTCATTGCTGCCGAGCTACTTCTAGCCGGGGCATCTGTAAACTTTATGGCTTTCAACAGATTTACCGCACCGGACCCTGTCGTCGGCCAGATTTTCACGCTCTTTATCATGGCAATTGCTGCTGCAGAGGCGGCTATCGGACTGAGTATCGTTATAGCTGTCTATCACCATTACAAATCTATTGACGCTGAAGACACTGTACAACTAAAAGGTTAGCTATGGAGCCATCTGGAATGGACTACAAACTGCTCATTGCTCTGATTATCCCTCTCATCGCAACCCTGGGGGTTATGTTCAGGGGTGATAACGAAAATATACGAGAAGGAATTTCCTCAGTTTCCTCAATTCTCCTCCTTCTTGTTGTTGGATCAATGGTGCCTGCTGTATTGAAAGGCAACACCCTCTTCTTCCATATGTTTACCATCCTTCCCGGCGTGACAATAGCTCTGCGCGCTGACTCAATGTCGATGATTTTTGCCATTGTGGCATCTTCCCTCTGGACGATTGCTGTTTTCTATTCCATGGGCTATATGCGTAGCCTGAAAGAGCACGCACAGACCCGTTTTAATGCCTGTTTTGCTCTTGCAATCTTTGGTGCGATCGGAGTTGCTTTCTCCGACAATCTTTTCACCATGTATCTTTTTTATGAGATTGTCTCCATCTGTACCTATCCCCTGGTCGCACATCATCAGGACGAAGAGGGATACAATGGTGGAAGAAAATACATTATTTATCTGACTACAACAGCTAAAGCTTTTCTGCTGCCCGCCATGGTTCTCATCTATGTTCTCACCGGTACTCTGGATTTTGCACCAAACATTTCCACCGGCATCTTCCCACCGGATATCAACAAGACTCTGGTGATCATGCTCTATATTTTTTGTATATTCGGCTTTGCAAAAAATGGTGTCATGCCATTCCATCACTGGCTGCCTGGTGCGATGGTTGCACCTACCCCGGTCTCTGCACTCCTCCATGCCGTTGCTGTAGTCAAGGTTGGTGTGTTTTGTACCACCAGAGTCATGCTCTATATCTTTGGTACCGAAACCATGCATACACTCAACCTCGGTATACCAACTGCCTATTTCGTCGGTTTCACAGTCCTGGCCGCTTCCGTTATTGCCTTATCCAAAGATAACCTGAAAGCACGACTTGCATATTCTACTGTGAGCCAGCTCTCCTACATAATTATGGGTGTAGCCCTGCTCACTGATCGCGGAATCCAGGGTGGCCTGATCCATATAGTCAATCATGGCTTTTCCAAGATAACGCTGTTTTTTTGTGCAGGTGCCATCTACGTAGCCAGCCACAAAAAATATATATCTGAAATGGATGGCTTAGGCAAAACCATGCCTTTTACCTTTGCTGCTTTCGGTATTGCATCACTCTCCATGATCGGCGCTCCTCCTGTTGCCGGCTTTATCACCAAATGGAACTTACTCATAGGCTCCGTTGAGGCTCATCAGCTTGGTATTCTCCTTATTTTGATTGCAAGTACCATGCTTAATGCTGCTTATTTTGCACCTATTACATACAGGGCCTTTTTTGGAAAAAGGCCGGCAAACGAGCCTTTTGAAGGAATAAAAGAGGCTCCTTTATCCATGCTTATACCGATTCTCATAGCATGCGCAATATCCGTGATAATTGGTATTTTCCCTAATTTCATGTTGCAATTTGTAAAGGCGGTGACAGGATGATTGTACAGATAATCGATTACCTCAAAGAGCACGCCAGAGCAGTGCAGAACTCCTGCTACCTGGGTGTTGCGATCATGCTGATATGGAGTGTTTTAGGTGTCGACAACCATCACGCGCATACCTGGGGGGAAAAACACATTCCCGGCTTCTGGTCTCTGTTTGGAATTGGGGCAAGTGTCGTGCTCATTTTCTTTGCTCGATGGTTCGGTAAGAGTGGAATTATGACCCGAGAGGATTACTATGACAACTAGTTTTATCCACCCGGCCCTTATCCTGATATTCGGCGGCCTTCTTCTGCCTTTTGTCAAAGGTCCTTTCAGGAAACCATATCTTTTCATAGTCCCATTATTGACTCTGCTGAATGTAGTCTACCTGAGCTGGCACCCTGGCGTCTACGGTGTAGTCAATTTCATGGGAGGAGACTGGACTCTCACCTTTGGCCGTGTAGACCGTTTATCAATGGTCTTTGGTTTCATCATGGCTCTCATGGCTGTCATTGGCACAGTATACGGATTACACGTTAATGATGATCTACAACATATAGCTGCCTGGTTCTATGTCGCAGGCTCCTTAGGAGTCATTTACTGCGGCGACTATCTGGTACTCTTCCTCTTCTGGGAATTAATGGCTTTTGCCTCAACATTTCTTATCTGGTTCAATAAAGATAAAGGATCTCTTGCTGCAGGATATCGTTATCTCCTTGTACACACCTTTGGCGGAGTGGTACTTCTTTTGGGTTTTGTTCTCAGATATCAGGCGACGGGTGATCTCTCCTTTGTTCTTCTCAGTGAAGAGAACACACATCTTTATACCTGGCTTATCATGGCCGGCCTTATGCTGAACGCTGCGGTGCCGCCGCTTCATTCCTGGCTGCCGGATGCGTACAGTAAAGCCACTGTTACCGGCGCAGTTTTTATGTGTGCTTTCACTACTAAAACTGCCATTTATACCCTTGCCAGAGGTTTTGCCGGATTTGACATCCTGATCGTTCTGGGTGTTATCATGGCCATTTACGGAATTATATATGCTATCATTGAGAATGATATTCGTCGACTCCTTGGTTGGGAAATTGTCAGTCAGGTTGGCTATATGGTCGCTGGTGTAGGGATTGGAACTGCCCTTGCGATCAACGGTACATGCGCCCACGCCTTCGCTCATATACTCTATAAAGGACTGCTGTTTATGGCAGCTGGAGCAGTTATCCATGCTACCGGGAAATCCAAATTTACAGACCTTGGAGGTCTCTATAAAAAAATGCCGCTTACCTTCTTTTTCCTGGTAATAGGCGGCATTTCCGTATCTGCTTTTCCTTTCTTTTCAGGTTTTGTGACCAAGTCCATGATCATAGCTGCAGGTTTTGAGGAACATCTTCTGATCCCCGCTTTTCTCCTTACCATGGTCTCCGTCGGTACTTTTTTAGTGGCAGGCCTGCGTTTACCCTATCTTATTTTCTTCGGTGACAGCAGGTGCAGCGATGAAACCTGGGCCAAAGCTGAAGATCCACCGTGGAATATGCAGCTGGCGATGTTAGCTGCCGGTTTTTTCTGTCTACTGGTCGGCTCATACACGCCATTTCTTTATAATATGCTGCCCTATACAGATGTTGCTTTTCATCCCTATGGCAGTTATCACCTTAGCGAAACCCTACAATTGCTTGCTTTCACTGCGATTATTTTTATCTTCCTGAAAGATAAAATCGGTGCGAAGGCTACCATCAGCCTGGATCTTGACTGGTTTTATCGAAGAGGAGGACGTCTTTTCCTCTGGCTGGCTAAAAACCCTATTCAGTGGCTCGACAATTGTTGGGGAACAGCATACAAAGTAATCGGCCTCTACCCTCTTATGACCACGGCACGATTCTGGTCATGGTTTGACTGGCATGGTATCGACGGTATTGTAGACGGGAGTGCCAGATGTGTGCGAGCTATTGGCCGGAGAGTAAGTCTCACCCTGCAAAGGGGACAGATTCAGCAGACAATTTATATTTCCGTCACCTTTGCAGCTATTCTTCTGGTTTCGTATGTCTGGTTATAACATTTTGAACTCAAGGATCACTTCGTAATGGATCAACTATTGCTTAATACCGGCTTCCCAATTCTGAGTGTACTCATTTTTCTGCCTCTAGCAGGAGCTGTATTGCTTCTCCTTACAAAAAATGATGCCATATGTAAAAATATTACCCTGCTTGTTACTAGTCTGGTTGCAATTTTATCCATTTGGCTTATTTGCGGCTTTGATAAGAGCTCTGCGCAATTCCAATTTGGTGAACACTACAGCTGGATAAATAGTTTTAATATTAATTATACTATTGGTGTGGACGGCATTTCTATTCTGCTGATCCTTATGACCACCTTCATAATGCCGTTTTGTATCCTTGCCTCATGGTCTTATATAAAAACGAGAATTCAAACTTTCATGATCTGCATGCTCATCATGGAAACTGCGATGATTGGAGTTTTTGCAGCCCTTGATTTTGTTCTTTTTTATGTGCTTTGGGAGGCAATGCTTATCCCAATGTATATGCTCATTGCCATATGGGGAGGACCCAGAAAGATATATGCCTCTATCAAATTTTTTCTCTACACTCTTTCAGGTTCTATCCTGCTGCTTGTTGGAATAATCTGGCTTTACACTGCTAATAATTACAGTTTTTATATTCCAGACATGATGTGGCAGGATTATTCCCTTACGGCCCAGACTTACCTCTTTATCGCATTTTTCCTCGCTTTTGCCATCAAGGTACCCATGTTTCCCTTCCACACCTGGCTGCCTGCTGCACATGTAGAAGCTCCGACAGCTGGTTCTGTGGTTCTTGCCAGTATCTTACTTAAAATGGGCACCTATGGCTTTCTGCGATTTGCTTTACCGATCACCCCGGAGGCAACTGTTGTTTTGATGCCATATGTGCTCTGGTTGTCTATTGCGGGTATTATCTACGGTGGTTTTACCGCACTTGCTCAGAGCGATATGAAAAAACTCATCGCTTACTCATCCGTTGGCCATATGGGCTTTGTAACACTGGGAATCTTTGTTTTGAATATCGAAGGCGTTGAAGGTGCTATTTTACAAATGGTAAATCACGGTATTACTACGGGGGCCCTGTTTCTTTGTGTGGGTATGATCTATGAAAGGACTCACAGCCGTGAATTGAAGGCCGCGACAGGCTTAGGTAAATATATGCCCATATTTATCACCTTCCTTGCATTCTTTTCCCTCTCATCATTCGGTTTTCCCGGCACAAACAGTTTTGTCGGTGAATTTATGATTCTGGCCGGGGCATTTGAGTTTGACACCAGTTTAGGCAGGTTCCCATATCTTGCCCTGGCAGCTATTCCCGGAGCTGTTCTTGCCGCTGCCTACATGCTGAGAATGCTTCAGAAGGTCATCTGGGGTGGCACTGATAATCCGGATCAATCGTGGATCAGCGACTTAAATCTGAGGGAAATAGTGACCCTTTCACCATTTCTCTTTTTCGTATTTTGGATTGGACTCGGACCACAACCATTTCTCGATCTGATACATACGAGTGTTGTGCAATTGTTGGATCAATTCCATGCACATCAGGCTACTACAGTGGCAGCCAATATGTTGTTAAACTGAGTTACGACGATCGCATAATAACTTTATTTTCCAGATGACTATGAAAAAACTTCATATGGGGGACACGTAAATTTTCTATTATTCCACTGTACCAGGGTACGTCGTAATGATAGAAAAATTACAGCAACGAAGCAGGTAAGCAAGCCTGCGAGACTCCGGATGAAGATTTTTTTACGACGCCATCAGTTATAATTAACCCCGATGAACGGGATAAGTACCTTCAAAAAATAATTTTTCGACCTAAACACGCTGGAAATTATTATTAGGTACTAAAAAGACCTCGTAAAGGTAACGCAATGCTATTTCTCCCTGAATTAACGCTGTTAGGAGCTGGCCTGACTCTCTTCATTTTCAGTCTAGGAAAGCCAAGTAGTGGAAAAATAAGGAACCTGGCGCTATCTCTGGCGGCTGTCACATTTCTTGCCACAATGCTTTGTATCTACTCTGAAGGTACTCTTTTTTATAATTCCTACAAAGTAGACTTCTTCTCCCAGTTTTTCAAAGTACTTATTGCTTTAGCAACCTTTATAGTCCTTATCTTCAGCGGTAAACTGGATGGTATAAAAGAAGATATTCAGCCGGAATATTATCTCTTCCTCTTCATGTCAGTCCTCGGCCTCATGATGCTCGTGTCCAGTGTTGAACTTCTGGCGATTTTTATTTCTCTAGAACTCTCATCATTTGCTGTATACCTCATGGTACCAATGAGAAAGGCAGGGAAGATGGGCGGAGCTCAAGTAGAGGCGGGTATCAAATATCTTCTCTACGGGGTTGTGGCCACCGGCTTGATGCTCTATGGAATGAGTTATATCTATGGCCTGACAGGATCAACCCACCTTGGAGTAATTGCAGATAAACTATCTCGGATGTACAACCAGCCTGCCGCCGTGATTGCTGTTGTTCTTGTTTTGGCCGGGTTCTTTTATAAGCTTGCCCTGGTTCCACTTCATTTCTGGGTCCCTGATGTTTACGAAGGTGCCTCTAATGAAACTACATCTTTTATCGCCACGGTTCCTAAACTGGCAGCGGTAGCCCTTCTTATCCGCATTGTTACCCTGGTTACGCCAGACGGAAATGTTATGACCAAAGTATTAATGGTTTGTGCCATAGCATCCATGTTCTATGGAAACCTTTCAGCTCTCGTGCAAACAGACGTCAAACGGTTACTTGGCTTCTCAGGGATCTCTCATGCCGGATTTGTTCTTCTAGGTCTTTTAACATTTGATCTTACCGGTTATGCAACAGCTATGTATTACATTGTCGGGTATGTTTTTATGAATCTGGCATGTTTCCTGGTAGTATGTACAGTTGCTCAAAATGGAAATAATGTATCGATAGATGACCTGACCGGCTTACATAAAAGAGCTCCTCTGCTTGCACTTACATTGACAGTAGGTCTTTTCGCGCTAGCAGGCATCCCCCCCCTGGTTGGTTTCACAGGAAAATTCATGCTGCTCGTCGGCGCATTAAAGCAGGGGTACCTCCTCCTGGTCACTCTGGCTGCAATTAATACAGCTATAGCTATCTATTATTACCTTTCTATTGTAAGAATTACTTTCTGTACAGATGATGCAGACCGGGGGAGTGTAATAACAGGTCGTTTTCATTACATTCTATGCTTTTCACTGATTCTGATCATAATTATTATGGGTACAATCCCACAAAAATTTATTGATATAACAACTACTGCGGTTCAAACCCTCGTTTAGTGGTTTTGGAATAATTTTCTTATTTTTATAGGAATTTACATTGATTTTTATGCCGGCCTTGAGAGTGACTTCTCAAGGCCTTTTTACTTAGACATCTCAAACTCTGAATTTATACGAGAATAATATTTATATGAATATGTGGCTCTTTTTCATTCTTTTCGTGCTCATCTTCACATTCTGTCTTGAAGCGGTTGTTTCCTTTCTGAACATTGGAGCACTTACCTCCACGCTTCCTAAAGAATTCGAAAACATTTATGACAATGACAAGTATAAAAAGTCTCAGGAATATACAAAAATCACTTCCCAATTCAGCCTGATACAGAACGGATTCTCCACCCTTATTACCATCCTGTTTTTATTACTTGGCGGTTTTAATATGATTGATCTCTGGGCCAGAAGTTTTGGCTTTAGTGAAATAATAACAGGACTTATCTTTACCGGTATCCTGATCTTATTCAGTTTTTTATCAGGGCTTCCTTTTTCAGTCTACTCTACTTTCGTCATCGAAGAGCAGTTTGGATTTAACAAGACCACTATTCAAACGTTTATTCTGGATATAATAAAAGGTTCAGCTCTTATCATTATTATTGGCGCTCCTGTTCTCACCCTGATTCTATGGTTTTTTATGTCAGCGGGAACCTACGCATGGCTTTTTTGCTGGATTGGTGTTTTTATAATATCTCTTTTCCTGCAATTCATAGCTCCTGTTGTCATCATGCCGCTTTTTAATAAGTTTTCGCCCATTGAGGAAGGTGCCTTGAAAGACAATATCATCCGCTATGCCAATCAGGAAAACTTTAAACTCCAGGGCATTTACACAATGGACGGATCAAAAAGATCTTCCAAGCTCAATGCCTTTTTTACAGGATTGGGCAATTTCAGAAAGATTGTATTCTACGATACCCTGCTCGAAAAACTTACCGAATTAGAAATTACTGCAATCCTCGCCCATGAAATGGGCCACTTCAAACTCAAACATATCACAAAAATGATAGTGGGATCTGCAATCCAGACAGGTATACTATTTTACCTGCTCTCTCTGTTCCTTCATAGCAAAGGTCTTTCAACTGCCTTCAGTATGCAGCACCTGTCAATCTACTCAAGTCTTGTCTTCTTTGGTTTTATATATTCACCGGTCAGCATGTTGACCTCCATTATCTTTAATGTCATTTCCCGCAAGCACGAATATGCTGCTGATAAATATGCTGCTGTCACCACAGCCCAACCAGAATTGCTTATTGAAGGTCTTAAAAAGTTAACGATAGCCAACCTGGGCAATCTCACCCCCCACCCTCTTCATGTTTTTCTACATTACAGTCATCCGCCGGTACTTATGCGAATTAAAAAATTACAACAACTGGCCAGTCTCCCTCAATAGCCGACACATATTCACCTTGACACTACCATTGGTTAGATGGTTAGCTGGTGAAAGTACAATTACTCCTCACTCGGAGTCTGCGCTGAATTGTCTTTTGTCAGGCAGATTCGAATAGACTCATAGAATGTACAGCTTTTATCATTTTTATTTTGGCCTATTGCTTTTTGACAACGAAATGGTATTATTTTCAAACAAATTTATGCTTAAAATTCTGCTTTCAGGAGAACAATATGGAAAACTGTGAGTTCCGTAAGCCCTTAATCCAATCAGCTGCTATTCTCTTTACTGTACTTATCCTTTTTGCTTTCATATCTTCCTCAACAACCGGCGGTGCCATGGCAATATTCTCGGGGATAGGTAATCTGGTTCTCTTTTTGATTGGTTTAGCAATTGCACTTCCCTTTTCTATTGCTGTCATTATTGCAATTTTCCTCGGGGCAGTAGCTCTCTACTCTAGAGAGACTTCTGCTCAAATGTACTCTGAATTAAAAAAAAACTTTTCAGAAAACATAGTCACGCTTAAGGATAAATGGTCCTGCTCTGCTGACGGATCAAACCAGACCTGTTCCACGGAGGAGGCTAGCCAGATAAAACAGGGTATTGTACAACTGGAAGAGAACAGTGTGGTTCTGCAAGAAAAAATCCAGGTACTCAAAAATGACAATAGCACCCTTACTGAAAATTTAGCTGGCCTGACAGAACAAAACTTTGCTCTTAAAGGGCAACTCGACGAATTTGGTCATGCTGTCAACAAATTGCAAAGTTCTAAAAATGAGTTGCATGAACTTGTCTCAGCACTTAGCATTAAAATTGATGATGATCGGAAAGCTGATCTAAAAGATCAGGTTTCAAAACTTGGCCTCCTGCAAAGCGAATCAAACAAAAATCTAGAAGCGGTTGCAGCTCGAATAGAATCTCTGGAAACTAATATCAAACAGTCTCCTACTGCCGGGATTTTTTCATATATCGAAAGTGATGCTGACCAGACCGTATTCATAGCTAAGATTGAAGAAGCTGTCTCCCAGGAAATGACGTATGCCCAAATTGATGATTACCTCACCGAAAACCTCAATCCTGAACTGGATAAAATAATTAAAGATCATCCGTCTTTGACAAAAACCTATATCCGTAACCTGAAACGAGAATAATCCAACCCGACTAGCCGGAAAACTTTCAGTCTCGCTGGATAAGTACCTTGAAAGTAAATGGAACAGCATAATTTCAAAATAGACTTCTTGGTTCGAAGTCTGCTCTTATCTCTTGTTTTTTTATGACAGAAGTTCAGGAGTAAGGTACTAACCCCGATAAACAGGGCCAGTGGTTTCACCAATGTTTTGGTCTACATGGGTCTGCAGGATTAATTCCTTCAGGCCCATTTTTCTTTATTGCCTTACTCTTCACTTTCTCCTTGACGCCACCCTCCCAATCAAGTAGTTTGCCGCGATCTTTTGCCGGTGTGATGTTAAGGATATCTCGGCACACTGGTGATGGAAACTCCTGAATAAAAGAGAGAAAACGGTAAACAATTTGATTGACAATACGATAATCTGAGATTAGATTGTTAGCCTCGTTGCGGAATTCGTACCGCACGATTTACCTGTTGGTAAATCGCAGACGATCCTTGAAAACTGAATAACAACACAAACAGCAAACGGGCCCAACGTGGATCTTTTTATTTGGATTTATATCTGAAGACAAAGAGCCACAATGAGCAAGTTTTCGTAATTCTAAAAAAACGAGCTCTTGTATATAAGCACTATATAAGTAACTGCCTCTAGGGGCAGTCTAGGATATCAAACTGGAGAGTTTGATCCTGGCTCAGAACGAACGCTGGCGGCGTGCTTAACACATGCAAGTCGAACGCGAAAGTTTTCTTCGGAAGATGAGTAGAGTGGCGCACGGGTGAGTAACGCGTAAATAATCTACCCCTGCATCCGGGATAACCCACCGAAAGGTGTGCTAATACCGGATACGTTCTTTTTATCGCGAGATAGAGAGAAGAAAGGTGGCCTCTGATATAAGCTACTGTGCGGGGAGGAGTTTGCGTACCATTAGCTAGTTGGTAGGGTAATGGCCTACCAAGGCAACGATGGTTAGCGGGTCTGAGAGGATGATCCGCCACACTGGAACTGGAACACGGACCAGACTCCTACGGGAGGCAGCAGTGAGGAATATTGCGCAATGGGGGCAACCCTGACGCAGCGACGCCGCGTGGATGATGAAGGCCTTCGGGTCGTAAAATCCTGTCAGATGGAAAGAAATGTATATGTATTAATACTATGTATGCTTGACGGTACCATCAAAGGAAGCACCGGCTAACTCCGTGCCAGCAGCCGCGGTAATACGGAGGGTGCAAGCGTTGTTCGGAATTACTGGGCGTAAAGCGCGCGTAGGTGGTCTGTTATGTCAGATGTGAAAGTCCACGGCTCAACCGTGGAAGTGCATTTGAAACTGGCAGACTTGAGTACTGGAGGGGGTAGTGGAATTCCCGGTGTAGAGGTGAAATTCGTAGATATCGGGAGGAATACCGGTGGCGAAGGCGACTACCTGGCCAGATACTGACACTGAGGTGCGAAAGCGTGGGGAGCGAACAGGATTAGATACCCTGGTAGTCCACGCCGTAAACGATGTCAACTAGGTGTTGGGATGGTTAATCATCTCATTGCCGCAGCTAACGCATTAAGTTGACCGCCTGGGGAGTACGGTCGCAAGATTAAAACTCAAAGGAATTGACGGGGGCCCGCACAAGCGGTGGAGTATGTGGTTTAATTCGACGCAACGCGCAGAACCTTACCTGGTCTTGACATCCCGGGAAGCTTCAGGAAACTGAAGCGTGCCTCTTGAGGAACCCGGTGACAGGTGCTGCATGGCTGTCGTCAGCTCGTGTCGTGAGATGTTGGGTTAAGTCCCGCAACGAGCGCAACCCTTGTCTTTAGTTGCCATCATTAAGTTGGGCACTCTAAAGAGACTGCCGGTGTCAAACCGGAGGAAGGTGGGGATGACGTCAAGTCCTCATGGCCTTTATGACCAGGGCTACACACGTACTACAATGGCATAGACAAAGGGCAGCGACATCGCAAGGTGAAGCGAATCCCATAAACTATGTCTCAGTCCGGATTGGAGTCTGCAACTCGACTCCATGAAGTTGGAATCGCTAGTAATCGTAGATCAGCATGCTACGGTGAATACGTTCCCGGGCCTTGTACACACCGCCCGTCACACCACGGGAGTTGGTTGTACCAGAAGCAGTTGAGCGAACTATTTATAGACGCAGGCTGCCAAGGTATGATTGGTAACTGGGGTGAAGTCGTAACAAGGTAGCCCTAGGGGAACCTGGGGCTGGATCACCTCCTTTTTAAGGAAGAGAATCAGTTAGACAATTTTGAATCAGTGGCAAAGGCGGAATTTATCTGTCTTTAGTCCTCTGTCATCTGTCTTCTGATATGGGGATTAACCCCGTTTGCTTAGTTGTTATTCAGTTTTCAAGGATTGCTAAGATCCTTTTATAGGGGGAGAACCGCAGAAGGCTTCTTTTTTTGTCATCTGTATGGGCCTATAGCTCAGCTGGTTAGAGCGCACGCCTGATAAGCGTGAGGTCGGTGGTTCAAGTCCACCTAGGCCCACCAGTAATTATGAATTAAAAATTACGAATGACAAATTTGGAATTAGAGATTAGCAATGAGGGGTTTAATTACCACTCATTTCTAATTCGTAATTCTTAATTGAATTACCTGATCTTTGATAATTGAATAGTAGAGTAGTAAAAAATCCTTTTGGGGGTGGTATGTTGCATTGGTATTTGTTTACCGCCGCAACGTAAAATATCAGAACTAAGAGGTTTTTATCAGGAATTATGAATGAAGAATTCGGTAGCAGGTAGTTTGTTTTCGCCTTGTGCGAAGCACCAGACTATTCTGACCTCTGGCTTCTGACTTCTGACTTCTGATAATTACAGTAGTTGAGTTTATTTCTCTATTTTAAGCAAATAGAGAGAGTTCTTATATGTTTAATCAAGTTTTATGGATAAGCTATTAAGGGCTAACGGCGGATGCCTTGGCATCGGAAGGCGATGAAGGACGTGGCAAACTGCGATAAGCTTCGGGGAGTTGTTAACATGCTTTGATCCGGAGATTTCCGAATGGGGAAACCCGGCAGGATTTATATCCTGCCATTTATTACTCAATACATAGGTAATAAAAGCGAACGCAGGGAATTGAAACATCTAAGTACCTGCAGGAATAGAAATCAATTGAGATTCTGTGAGTAGCGGCGAGCGAAAGCGGAACAGCCCAAACCGGTAAATTTATTTACCGGGGTTGTAGGACCCCGATATGGGATTGAAAATGTATAGCGGAACAGTATGGAAAGGCTGACCAGAGACGGTGATAGTCCGGTACGCGAAATGCAGTTTCACCCTAGGGAGTTCCTGAGTACCACGAGACACGTGAAACCTTGTGGGAATCTGGGAGGACCATCTTCCAAGGCTAAATACTAACCGATGACCGATAGTGAACTAGTACCGTGAGGGAAAGGTGAAAAGAACCCCGGAAGGGGAGTGAAATAGAAACTGAAACCGTTAGCTTACAAGCAGTGGGAGCACTATGTATTTATACAGTGTAACCGCGTGCCTTTTGCATAATGAGTCAACGACTTATCCTGTGCAGCGAGGTTAAGCCGCGAGGTGGAGCCGCAGCGAAAGCGAGTCTTAATAGGGCGAAGGACATGTACACTCTTAAGTTGGTGGAATGCGTACTCAGATTTAGTCCAGGTCTGGCTGATCTGATTGAACAAATCCGCAGGAATAGCAGCGCTATTTTGAGGAGTTTGTTCATGAAGAGCGGACAAAGACGGGCTGAAGATGAGGTGCGCAAACGCCGATTTAAGTGTGTGCATGTCCGTATAGTTGTATGGGGTAGACCCGAAGCCGGGTGATCTATCCATGGCCAGGGTGAAGTCTCGGTAACACGAGATGGAGGCCCGAACCGATATAGGTTGAAAACTGTTCGGATGAGCTGTGGATAGGAGTGAAAGGCTAATCAAACTCGGTAATAGCTGGTTTTCTCCGAAATATATTTAGGTATAGCCTCATATGTTGACTGACGGGGGTAGAGCACTGACAAGACTAGGGGTCCCACCGGATTACCAACTCTTTTCAAACTCCGAATACCGTCAAGTTCTAGTATGGGAGTCAGACTACGGGAGATAAGTTCCGTGGTCGAAAGGGAAACAGCCCAGACCGTCAGCTAAGGTCCCCAAATCTATGCTAAGTGGGAAAGGATGTGGAATTGCGAATACAACCAGGAGGTTGGCTTAGAAGCAGCAACCCTTTAAAGAAAGCGTAACAGCTCACTGGTCTAGTGGTACCGCGCCGAAAATGTAACGGGGCTAAGCATAGTACCGAAGCTACGGATTCAGAGGACAGAGTACAGATGACAGAAGACAGACAAGGCATATCATCTTTTGAAGACCTGATGGTATTCCAAAAGGCCTATGGGGTCTCTTTAGAAATTCATAAAAAAAGTTTGGGATTTCCTAAAGAGGAACAATATGGTCTTGCGGATCAAATTCGCAGGGCTTCAAAATCAATATGTGCAAATCTTGCGGAAGGACATGGTAAACATTGTCATTCCAACAAAGAGTTTAAACGGTACATATCGATAGCTATAGGATCAAGCGATGAAATGCGTGTTTGGCTTCGTTACTGTCTCGATCTTCATTATATAAATGAAACAGAGTGGAAGCATTGGAAAGATTCTTACAAGGAAATTTCCAAAATGCTTCAGGGATTACACAGAAGTTGGAAGTAGTTTTTTCTGGCCTCTGTCATCTGTCCTCTGTCCTCTGAATGGTAGGAGAACATTGTGGCCGCCTGGGAAGGTACACCGTAAGGAGTGCTGGAGGTTCCACAAGAGCTTATGTTGACACGAGTAGCGATAAACAAGGTGAGAAACCTTGTCGCCGAAAGCCTAAGGTTTCCTGCAGTCAAGTTAATCTGCTCAGGGTTAGTCGGCTCCTAAGGCGAGGCCGAGAGGCGTAGTCGATGGGAAACAGGTTAATATTCCTGTACCACTTTTATAATGTTATGGTAAGGGGGGACGGAGAAGGTAAGGCCATCCGGGCGTTGGTTGTCCCGGTTTAAGCGTGTAGGTGGAGAACTTTGGCAAATCCGGGTTCTTGTTAACACCAAGGCGTGATGACGATGTCTTTTAGACTCTAAAGTGGCTGGTTCCATGCTTCCAGGAAAATCCTCGTATCTAGTTATAAATGTGACCGTACCGTAAACCGACACAGGTAGGCAGGTAGAGAATACCAAGGCGCTTGAGAGAACTCTGGTTAAGGAACTCGGCAAAATAGCACCGTAACTTCGGGAGAAGGTGTGCCTGCATGGGTGAAGTTATTTACTGATCGAGCCCTGTCAGGTTGCAGTGAAATGGGGGGAGCGACTGTTTACTAAAAACACAGGACTCTGCGAAGTCGAAAGACGAAGTATAGGGTCTGACGCCTGCCCGGTGCCGGAAGGTTAAGGGGACGTGTTAGTCGTAAGACGAAGCACTGAACCGAAGCCCCGGTAAACGGCGGCCGTAACTATAACGGTCCTAAGGTAGCGAAATTCCTTGTCGGGTAAGTTCCGACCTGCACGAATGGCGTAACGATTTCCCCACTGTCTCAACCAGAGACTCAGCGAAACTGTAGTACCGGTGAAGATGCCGGTTACCCGCAACAAGACAGAAAGACCCCGTGAACCTTTACTACAGCTTGGCATTGGTTTTTGAGGTAACATGTGTAGGATAGGTGGGAGACTTTGAAGTCGGCACGCCAGTGTCGGTGGAGTCACCCTTGAAATACCACCCTTGTTATCTTAGGAATCTAACTGCGGTCCGTTAACCGGATCCAGGACATTGTCTGGTGGGTAGTTTGACTGGGGCGGTCGCCTCCTAAAGAGTAACGGAGGCGCGCGATGGTTCCCTCAGGCTGATTGGAAACCAGCCGTAGAGTGTAAAGGCATAAGGGAGCTTGACTGCGAGACAGACATGTCGAGCAGGTACGAAAGTAGGTCTTAGTGATCCGGCGATTCCGCATGGAAGGGTCGTCGCTCAACGGATAAAAGGTACTCCGGGGATAACAGGCTTATCTCCCCCAAGAGTCCATATCGACGGGGAGGTTTGGCACCTCGATGTCGGCTCATCACATCCTGGGGCTGAAGCAGGTCCCAAGGGTTTGGCTGTTCGCCAATTAAAGTGGTACGCGAGCTGGGTTTAAAACGTCGTGAGACAGTTTGGTCCTTATCTGTTGCGGGCGCAGGATATTTGAGGAGATCTTTCCCTAGTACGAGAGGACCGGGATGGACGAACCTATGGTGTACCAGTTGTTCCGCCAGGGGCATTGCTGGGTAGCTAAGTTCGGCAGGGATAACCGCTGAAAGCATCTAAGCGGGAAGCCCACTCCAAGATAAGATATCCCATGGTGTAATAACCATCTGAAGGCTCGTCGTAGACCACGACGTCGATAGGTCGGGTGTGGAAGCATGGTAACATGTGGAGCTAACCGATACTAATCAGCCGTGAGGCTTATCCATATCAGGTGACAGAGGTCAGAGGACAGAAGACAGAATGGTCAGGCGCTTTGCGCCGGGTTATATGTCAGCTTCCTCTGGCTCTCTGACATTGTTTGATTAAATTACTACTGGCTACACTACTATTCGATTATCGATTTTTATACGACACAGGACAAACCCAGATTTTGTTATCCTGCCATAGGCAGCTGACTTTTCTGTCATCTGGCTTCTGTCTTCTGTCATCTGATATTTACGGCGGTCATAGCGA